>Ga0302325_10001752_pt1 | contig 54545 bp, 49 predicted proteins | sample Palsa_T0_2_FD_201948 | JGI IMG/M metagenome (GOLD analysis project Ga0302325, IMG submission 201948) | Peat permafrost microbial communities from Stordalen Mire near Abisko, Sweden - Palsa_T0_2 | ecosystem: Environmental > Terrestrial > Soil > Palsa > Peat permafrost | place: Sweden: Abisko... | reverse complement strand
AGCCGGAAATGTTGCCGCCAGCACTCAGATTCGTCTGGTTCTCCTGCCACTGGCAAACCAAAGGCGCGGTGCCTGAAACGGTGACGCTGAAGCCGGCTGGACCGCCGTTGGCCACGGTCAAGCTTTGGGGTTGGCTGGTAATCACAGGCGGCGACACCACGGTGAGTGTGGCCACGGTGCTGGTCACACTGCCCCATGCATTGCTGATAATGACGGTGTAATTGCCCGCGTCATTCGTCGTGGCAACGCTCAACAGCAGGTTGGTCGTGGCCGAGCCGGAAATGTTGCCGCCATCACTCAGATTCGTCTGGTTCTCCTGCCACTGGCAAACCAAAGGCGCGGTGCCGGAAACGGTGACGCTGAAGCCGGCTGGACCACCGTTGATCACGGTCAAGTTTTGGGGTTGGCTGGTGATCACAGGTGCCGACACCACGGTGAGCGTGGCCACGCTGCTGGTCACACTGCCCCACGCATTGCTGCTGATGACGGTGTAATTGCCCGCGTCGTTCGTCGTGACGTTGTTCAGCGTAAGGGTAGGGGACCCGTCCAACGCCACGTGCCGGATGCGGTTGTTGTCTGTGTCCGCGATGAACAGATTGCCCATGCCGTCCGATGCCACGCCGTAAGGATCGTCCAGGCTGGCATTCGTAGCCGCGCCGCCGTCCCCGGAATAGCCGGCGCTGCCATTGCCCGCTACCGTGGTGATGAAGCCGCTGGCGTCCACTTGGCGAATGCGGTTGTCGCCCAATTCCGCAATGAACAGATTACTCAAGCCGTCCACAGCCACGCCGTAAGGCTGGTCCAAGCTGGCATTGGTAGCCGCGCCGCCATCCCCGGAATAACCAGCGCCGCCGTTGCCCGCCACCGTGCTGATGATGCCGCTGGCGTTCACTATACGAATGCAGTTGTTGTCTGTGTCCGCGATGAACAGATCGCCAGAGCTGTCCACAGCCACGCCATAAGGCTCGTCCAGGCTGGCATTGATAGCGGCGCCGCCGTCCCCTGAATAGCCAGCGCTGCCGTTGCCCGCCACCGTGGTGATGATGCCGCCGGCGTTCACTTTGCGAATGCGATTGTTGCCCAAGTCCGCAATGAATATATTGCCAGAGCCGTCCACAGCCACTCCGTAAGGCTCATTCAAACTCGCATTTGTAGCCACGCCGCCGTCTCCGGAATAGGCAGCTCTGCCATTGCCTGCCACCGTGGTGATGATGCCGTTGGCGTTCACTTTTCGGATACGGTTGTTGCCCAAGTCCGCGATGAATATATCGCCCAAGTTGTCCACAGCCACGCCGCAAGGGTAATAGAGACTGGCATTGGTAGCCGGACCGCTGTGCGCGGAATACCCAGCGCTGCCATTGCCCGCCACCGTGGTGATGGCGCCGCTGGGGTTCATTTTGCGAATGCGATTATTGCCCAAGTCCGAAATGAATATATTGCCGGAGCCGTCCACAGCCACTCCGTAAGGCTCATCCAAACTCGCATTGGTAGCCGCGCCGCCGTCCCCGGAATAGCCAGCACTGCCATCACCTGCCACCGTAGTAATCGTGTTGGCTGGCAGATTGGAGCCGTTGAGCTGCCATTGGTAAGTGGCTAATCCGATGCTCCAAACCGCCACGCTGAAACTCGCCCTGACGCCTGACGCCACTGTCTGGTTGGCCGGTTGCTGTGTGATCTCAGGTGGTGGCGGCACGATTGTCAATAGAGCCACGCTGCTGGTTATGCTACCCCACGCGTTACTGATGATGACGGCGTAATTGCCCGCGTCGTTAGTCGTGGCAAGGCTCAACTGCAGGTTGGTCGTGGCCGAACCGGAGATGTTGCCGCCGTCACTCAGATTCGTCTGGTTCTCCTGCCACTGGCAAACCAAGGGCGCAGTGCCGGAAACGGTGACGCTGAAGAGGGCTGAACCTTCGTTGGTCACGGTCAAGCTTTGGGGTTGGCTGGTGATCCCAGGCGGCAGCGCCACCGTGAGTGCGGCCACGCTGCTGGTCATACTGCCCCAGGCATTGCTGATGATGACGGTGTAATCGCCCGCGTTGTTCGTCGTGACAGGGCTTAACAGCAGGTTGGTCGTGGCCGAACCGGAGATGTTGCCGCCATCGCTCAGATTCGTCTGGTTCTGCTGCCACTGGCAAACCAAGGGCGCAGTGCCGGAAACGGTCACGCTGAAGCTGGCTGTACTGCCATTGACTGCGGTCAGACTTTGTGGTTGACTCGTGATTGCAGGCGGCAACACCACCGTGAGTGTGGCGACGGTGCTGGTCACACTGCCCCATGTATTGGTGATGATGACCGAGTAACTGCCCGCTTCGTTCGTGGTAACGTTGTTCAGCGTAAGCGTGGGAGAACCGGCCAATGCCACTTCCCGGATGCGGTTGTTGTCGGTGTCCGCTATGAATAGATTGCCGGAGCCGTCCACAGTCGCGCCGTAAGGCTCATCAAGGCTGGCATTGGCAGCCACGCCGCCGTCGCCGAAATAACCGATGCCGCCATCCCCCGCCACCGTGGTAATGACGCCGCTGGTGTTCACTTGGCGGATGCGGTCGTTGAGCGTATCCGCGATAAACAGATTGCCAAAACCGTCCACAACCACGCCGAAAGGGTACGAGAGGCTGGCATGAACAGCCGCGCCGCCATCCCCGGAATAGCCGGTGCCGCTATTGCCCGCCACCGTGGTGACGATGCCGTCGGTGTCCACTTGGCGAATGCGGTTGTTGTATGTGTCCGCGATGAACAAATTGCCAGTGCTGTCCACGGCCACGCCGTAAGGGCCATCCAAGCTGGCATTGGTAGCCGCGCCGCCATCCCCGGAATAGCCGGCACTGCCATTACCGGCCAACGTGGTGATGATGCCGCTGGTGTCCACTTGGCGAATGCGGTTGTTGAATGTGTCCGCAATAAACAGATTGCCCAAGCCGTCCACAGCCACACCGTAAGGCTCGTCCAAACTGGCACTGACAGCCGCGCCGCCATCCCCGGAATAGCCAGCGTTGCCGTTGCCCGCCACTGTGGTGATGTTGCCGTTGACGTCCACTTTGCGAATGCGATTGTTACCCAAGTCCGCGATAAATACATTGCCCAAGTTGTCCACAGCCACCCCGTCAGGGTAAGAGAGGCTGGCATTGGTAGCCGCGCCGCCATCCCCGGAATAGCCAGCGCTGCCGTTGCCCGCCTCTGTGGTGATGTTGCCGTTGATGTCCACTTTGCGAATGCGATCATGGCCCAAGTCCGCGATGAATAGATTGCCCAGGCTGTCCACTGCCGCTCCGTATGGCTCATCCAGGCTGGCATTGGTAGCCTCCCCGTTGTCGCCGAGGGGATTAGTCGTGCCGTTCCCTGCCACTGTGGCAATGATGTCGTTCGGCAGATTGGCGCCGTTGAACTGCCATTGGTAAGCGGATGGTCCGGTGCTCGAAGCCGCCACGCTCAATGTCGTCGTGCTGCCTGCGAGCACCGTTTGGTTGGTCGGCTCCGCCGTGATCACGGGCAGCAATCCGATGTTTAAGGTGAACTGGCGGCTCTCCGCGACGCCGCTGGTCAGATTGGTGATCCACACCGTCGCACTGTAAGTTCCCACCGACAGGTTGCTGGCGGCTGAGTTTAGACTTATGTTTGCGGCAGCCGCAGGTCCGCCGGGTGTGAGCGTGCCGCCGCTGGGGAAGGCGTTGAGCCAAAGTGAAGTGTTGACTAGAGTCCAACTCAGTGAACTTCGCCCCAGGTTGGTCAACGCCAAGTTCTGCGAAGTAATGGTGAACGTTCCGCCGACCGGACCGACGGAACTGAAACCGGATACTGGCGTGATTAATACTTCAGGGTTTACCAAGTCGTTAGTGACCAAGGCGTTGATGAGGTCTTGCCCGGACGGCGTTCCCCAACCCGTGCATAGGTCATAACCGCTGACCGCGTAAAATTTGGTCAGGCTGTTGAAACTCGTGTTGTTGCCCGTCGTGATGTCATGGAAAGCAGAGGTGTAGCCGGCTCCAGTGCCAATCCCGTCAACGGCTGCGTTGATAAACCCCACCACCGGCTCGCCACTGGTCACCGCCAGTTGATTGGCCAGCGCGACAAAGCCCGCCCAGAGTGGCGCCGCACAGCTTGTGCCACCGACGCTGTAATCAACGCCTCCGGCACGGACATAAACGTTGGCCGCCGTCAACGCCACATCGGGCGTGTTGCGCATGGTTGTCGAACCCTGATTGTAAGCCATGTTGATGTTCTGTTGCCAACTCGGAATCGGATACTGGGTGCTGATCCCGCCCCCGCTGCCTACGCTGCTGCCCCAATTCCAGACCGTTTCGGCTACCCATGAACCTCCGGGACCACTCGTCGTCAAGGTAGTCCCGCCGACTTGCGTGGTGTAGGGTGTATCGTCAGGAAAACCGATCAGCCCGGTGTAAGCGTCGCTGTCGCCCGAGGAAGTGAAGAAGGACTGTCCCTGGGCCGCCATCTGCTGGAAAATCTGGTCGGCGACTGGGTCGGCCGCGCCACCTGTGTCCTGCCAGGAACAACTTAGTTGCTCGGCCACGTTGTCATTGGCCATTCGATTCAAAAGGTCTTCCCACGGACTGGGATTAGGCGCCATGTAAACCACCACCATGGACGCATTCGTAGCCATGGAGATCGCCATATCAATGTCCAGGCACACCTCAAGATTCTCGTCGGCAGTGCCGTTTGGATAACCGCTGGATCCATCAATGAACACATTCGACAAGGTAATGCTATGCAACCCCGCCAGGTTTTCGTAATAGGCAATATCGGTGTTGGTATATCCGTCAAACTCCAGCAGCCCTACCACCTGTCCCGTGCCGTTCAATGACGAATTCGGAACGTAAGCCGCCCGGAAATCCTTCCCCAAGAAGGTGCCGTTAAACCCCGAACCGGTATTCGTGGACGTGTTTGGCGCATGGACCAGCGGCGTCGCGTGCAGGCACGGGTGCGGCCGCGAGTAATCATCCAAACCCCTGATGCCCAACACCGGTACCGCCATATCCAGCGACGGCTCGACCTCCGGTGCATGAAAGAGGCGATTCTCTGTTGGATGCCGATAAACACGCATCGTCAGATGCAATGCCTTCTCAATGTCCGCCACCGACCCGGTCACATCCACCAACATCCGATTAGGGTGCGTGCCCGTGACGCGCAAGCCCTTGGCCTGCGCAAACGCAATCACCCCCTGGTAATCCTTTTCCGTCGGCCCGAACCGCTCCGTAAACTTCTCCGGCGTCAGATAATGACGATAATTGGGACTGGCCGGATCGTAAATTTGCCGAAGCAGGTTGGTGAGCGCTTCCAGATTGCGCAACGGCAATCCAACGGCCAAGTTCAACTGGTTCGTGCCCGGATAGCGCGCAACCGGCTGCAATCCCCTCACTATGGCTGGCACATGATCATGCACCACCTGCCTCCCCGCCGCTTGGGCACAGGTTGGGCGCGGGAACAGCAGTGCCGCGGTAACGGCGCAGACAACTCCACGAATGCCTGATGGCCAGGCAATATTTCTTAATGCATTGCTTTTCATGGGAATCAATCCCAATCAACAACCGCACAGCGACCGAGGCTGCCTCCTCATAATTCGCATGATCAAGACTCCCCAATTCAAGCAGCTTATCGGCAGAATGTCGATAAAAAAGCAGGCAGACCAGCACAATTTCAATTGAACAGCTTGCCGCGGCAGCGCATCCGTGCGACATATCCTGACGGTTGGAGAGATGGCAGCGTGGTTTAACACGCAGGCCTGGAAAATGACCCCGGCCCTGTTCCTGAGTCATCAGACCTCATCCCGGCCTTGATTATCAATGGTTTCCCGAGTTTGTCATTATCCTGAATCATCACGAATTTGCTCGAAAACTGTCCACCAGTATCAAATGGCATCATCAGATTTTGTCTTTCGGCAGTAAATGCTCGGAAAGCCTGGAAAGAAGACGCTGATGACGCTCGTCTGAAATGGAACCGATTGTCCCGAGAAAGCTGCTTGCAGGGAGAACCGCCAGGAAACCGAGCCGAATCAGCGAAGGGGCTTTGAGGCCGCTCGTTTTGAAATCTGCATGGGAAGGTTCAATTACCTCGTCGAAGTCAGAAACTTGCTGCCGAAGCTGCGTGCTGACGCCGCACACCAGCAGATCGCCGAATCCCGGCATTCGCCGCAGCACCACAGCCGGGCGATACTTGCCCCGTCCATCCCTTTGCGGCAACAACGCCAGGACAATGTCACCGTCGTTCATCTCTTAACGTCAGCGGCACAATAGTCCGGCTCATCCTCTTCATACGCCCTTGCCACCGCATAAGCCGCCAGACTGTGCCACTGGGCATCATCTATGGAGTCTTCCTTTGGCACGACCGTGACTATGAGTGTTGAACCTGGCGGCAGGTCGAATGGTTCGTCCAAAACGATCTGCTTCCCATTAAAATGCGCTTTCAAAGTGACCGCAGGCATGAACTCAGAATAGTTTCAAACCGCTTGAACTGCAAGAGATTTGACGCCCTTTTTATCAGCGCGATTTTTCCCCGCCTTGTCCTCCGCAAGTCTCGACGAAGGAGGATGCGTGTTCCCGTGTCGGCATCCGGCTTGCTGAGAATTTGAAGGCCAAGCCGACTTATCCCGCCTTAGCACCTTGCGCGACGGCGGAATGCCAACACGCGAACGCTTCCTCCTACGCCAAGGCTACGGCGGGACAAGCCGCGTTGGAGTTTCTGAAGCAGTCTCCACTCAAGCAAAATCCAAACTGGCTCGTAGCGGTTCCTCGACCGCTCAACAACCTAGCGAGTCTGGTTCAAGAAGTTCAGCGAACCGTTTGGATTGCAGGCGTTTCCTGACAAAGCGTTACCTGGAACTCGCGGCAGTCAAGGCTTCCATCGTGGTTGTCTCGCAAACCTGGTCCGAGATTCAGAAGGTGAATGAAGGTGTCCGTGAGGGGCTAAAGAGGGGAAAATTGATCGAGACCGACGAGACGCTGGTGTCATCGTTGCAACGTATTGACCTGACCGATGCACAGAAACGGGATGGCCGCTATTATTCGGAAAAAACGGTCGTGGTGCTGAACCGAGACGCGGGCGGATTGAGGCGGGGCGACCAGTGCCGGATGATTCAAATAGGCGAAGACAGCCTGATTGTTGAAATGCCGGGCAAAATCAGGCGAATTCCTTTCAAGCATTTGGACCGTGTTTCGGTTTGCGAGCCGAAAGACGTTGCCTTGGCCGCTGGAGATCGGTTGCAACTGAAAGCAAACGGCAAAACGGCTGATGGAAAACTCATCGCTAACGGCGAAATTGTCACCGTCAGCAAAGTCGAGGCTGATGGTCGGATTCGATTACAGGACGGGCGAGTTCTGGAGAAAAATTACCGCCAGTTTGTTCGCGGCTACGCGGTCACGTCATACGCGGCACAGGGAAAAACGGCGGATCATGTGATTTTTGCGGATTCCGCAATCAAGGCGGCGACGAATCAAAAACAATGGTACGTGACAATTTCAAGAGGACGGAAGGGCGTCGAAATCTTTACAACGGACAAGCGCGAACTGCGTGAGAACGTGATTCGTTCGGGCGACCGGGAACTGGCTCTTGAATTGACAGCGAAGATGTCGGCAAAACAGTTGACAGGCATTCAGGCGCGAAAGCAAATCAGGAAACGCGGGATTCGAGCTTAAGCATATCCCCGAACCAGAATTTACGGCTTTGTCACAATTGATTTGCGCCAGATTTGCTATAATATGGGCGAGTTTTGATGAGGTAATTCAGGAGGTGGATATGAATCAGTTGCAAGAAAGCGGAGCGGGCACGCACATTCGAAAGGTTTACAACTTGATTGGCCCGCAGGTTCGACGGCTTCGATGCGCTAAGAATTGGTCGCAAGAAAAACTCCAATTACAATTGCAAGACCAGGGCTTGAACATTTGGCGGCAGCGAATAGCGCGGATTGAATCCGGGGCGGCTTGCGTCAGTGATTTTGAAGTTGTTGTGTTCTCCAGAGCGCTGGACGTTGTGGCGTTGGAGCTTCTGCCGAAAATCGAAGATAAACACCAGCCTGCTTTCGCCGCCCTAATCAAATTACTTTCCGGCAAGGCGAGAGTTTTGATGCCGCCGGAGGAGATATTGATGGAGCATTCGCGGCCATTATTGCTCATGGGGGACACGAACCAGAGCGACACCGGCGAGTGATTTTGTCCAGAAATCTGGACAACACCAAGCAAGCCATAGGCTATTTTAGCCAATGAAAGGAAGTTGCATGGAATCGGAATTCTCAGTCTTGCTGGAACCGCGGACCCAAGCGCCGGAGCGGGTGGCTTACTCGGTTCACGAAACGGCGGCGATGTTGGGCGTGCATTATTGGAGCGTCTATTGGCTTGTTCAACGCCACAAATTGCATGTTTGTCGCGCCTTGCCAGGCAGGTTGCTGATCCCCCGTTCCGACATCATGCGGCTATTAAACGAAGAATAAAAAAGGAGGCAATTATGTTGAAAAAAAACGGTCAAATGTGCGAGCACGCCGTTCCCGGCTATTCGGGGCGGCTGACGGACACCGAATTTGCGGCGTATAATTCGGTCTTCACTGCTGTTGAGAGCGACTTCAAGGAGTTTTCCTCAATCACGGATTCCCTTGGACAGATTAAGGAAAAAATGCCGCGTTTGCTCGAAGGGACTCCCGCACCCGGGGATTCCGGCCAGCGAATGGTGGAGGGACCGGACGGAACAAAATGGGCTGTCGTAGCGCCGCTCCTGCAAATGCGTGCCGGCGAAATCGTCTGGTGCCAGCGCAACGTCGCCGGGAAGTCCGAATTTGCGGTCGTGGAACGCTTCAACCCCGATTCGGCTTTAGCCAGGGCCCAAGGGCCATGCGAAGTCCAAATGACGGGCAATAATGCGTGCGCTTTGCTCCAGGACTTCGTTCAAGGGCAACGCGAGGCTCTTCAAATGTACGCGAGCGACATCGTGGCCGCAGCTCAGGAAAAGGCAGACGAAAAATATCCGGGGCAAGACCTAAGCCGGGTGATGGATGCCTTGTCACAGCGTTGCACGAAACAAATCTCTGTCGAACAAATGGAAGCTCCTGCGCAGTCGCGGAAGCAGACGGAGGGGATTCGAGTTTAAGGCAAACCAACTATGGAGGTAACCAATGAATGCCGAAACTACAGTACTACCGCCGATTCCGCCTCACAAAGTCGAACTGGCCGAAAATCGGGAGCGTCGCCTTTCCTATTCAATCCATGAGGCAGCAGAACTTTTGGGCGTAGAATATTTCAGCGTCTATCGCCTAATTCAACGAGGGAAGCTGCGAGCTTGTCGTGCTCTGCGAGGCAAATTCCTCGTGCCGCGCAGCGAACTTTTGAGGTTGTTGAATACTGAAGAATGATAAAGGGCAGTGTTGTTATGCCTGACTTCAACTCCATATTTCCTAATTTTTCGAGTAATTGCGTCAACCTCAAAAATATACTTACGCCGGTGGCGTATCTACTTCTCGTCGGCGGGATGATCTCGTCAACGATTGCAGGAAATCGAAGCGGGGATGCTTACTTGCGGACGTTTGGCCGAACATTGGTGTTCATTGTGGTGCTGACATTCCTGATTTCATGGGGAAACACCATAACATCACTCGTGGACTCGACCGTAAAACAGACCCTGGGAGTCGATCCGTCGAAGATTTACAGCGATTACCAACAGGCGCTCCAAGTGAAGAAGGCTGCCAATGGAGAGACGGGTTGGTGGCAAAAGGTCTTCGAGTGGCGGGCTTCTTTGCTGGAAGCCATTCTGACGGGCGTTCTATGGCTCTTCGGGTGGATTGCCAGTGCAATCATGTGGTGGGCCTACGTTTTGCAGACGGCCATTCTTTTCGTGGGATACAGCCTGTCGCCAATTTTCATCGGCTTCCTGGCTTTTCAGAGCTTGTTCGAGGTCGGCAGAAGATATTTTTTGAACCTCGTCGGCGTAATGCTCTGGCCGTTGGGCTGGGGAGTGGCCGGGTTGATCACTCAAGGCATGATCAGTTTTATGACAGACCGCAGTTTTCTCGTCTCCAATCCAGTCCTCGGCGACGCCGAATACTCGCTTCAAAATCTACTCGGCGTTGCGTTCTTGGGAGTTTGGGTAATTTTCAGCACAATTGCGGCCCCCGTCATTATCCAGAATGCGATGACAACAGGGTCATTGGCGGCTTCCCAAATGTTAAGCGGAGCATTTGCCGCTGGACGTGCAGCAGGCGCTTCCAGTGCCCAAACGCTGGCGACAGTCGGAACTGGCGTTACGGGCGTCGGGCCAGCCCTGACTGCTGGGGCAATCAGTGCGGCTGCGGGTTTGGAAACCCTCGGAGCCGCTTCCCTTAATGAGGGTCATGGAGGAGGTTCTTTAATTGGGTCGTTGGCCGACATGCAAGCACCCGCCTCACGAAACGGCTGCCAATCGGCAACCTCGACAGGATTTCCGTCAAATGACCCCACCGGGGACAGAACCGTTGCAGACTTGCTTCGGAAGACCCGGAATCCGTATTCCCCACGAAGCTGAGGTCGAATACACTACTCGGCGCGTTTCTCAGGAACAGCCCGGCCAAGCCCATTCTGTCAAATTATTGCCGGTGTTTCGGCGGCGGGAGCGGAAAAGGTTCATGCTGCGGGTCCTTATTGTAACGCTCAATATCTTCGAGATACTCTAGCTCACCCATCGGATGTGAGCGTGCGATTTCCTTCCGCCAAGTCGGAGTTTCATTATCAAAAATTTGATGCGCCTGGGAATGCCGCCTTCTGACATATCGAGGGCGCGTCGGCCTGCATCCGATGACCACCAACACGGCGAGCACCGTTCCAACCGCCATGATTGCGAGAAACTCCATAATGGTATTTTAGCACATTTCCGCAGCTTTTCATCACCGTGCTGTCAATGTTTGGGGAAGCTACGAGGCCAGACTTTTTTCGGAAATCATGTCCACAACATTGTTCGGTGTTGTCTCATCAAAGGAAACGCGTTGAGCCATGTTCACGCTGTGCTGGTCGCGCAGATGACCATAAACTTTCATCGCCAACGCGCCGCCATCTTTGTGCCCAAGCCAGCGGCTCACCGTCGGGATGTCCACACCCGATTCAATGCAAGTGGTGGCGAACAAATGGCGCAAATCGTGATGAGTGATTTGAGGAATGCCGACCCTCTTACACCCATGTTTTAATGAAGCACTGCATTTGGAAACCTGCATGATTTTTGCGTTGGCGGGTTCGTCGGGCCGTTCCGCTTTAATCCGCTCAAGTAGCTTCCGCATTCCCGGAATCATCGGAACGGTACGCACCGTCCAGTTTTTAGTGCCGGTTTCTTCATCGCCGCGAACGAGGATTTCCCCTCGCTCAAAATTACAATCGGACCAGCAAATGTTTTGGGCTTCGCTTTTGCGAAAGCCACCGTAGGCCAAAAACTCGATTAAATCCGCCGCATCATGGCTGAATCGCCTGTTGACGGCCCGGACGCTCTCTATCAAAGAGTGAAACTGAGCGCGGCTCGGCAATTGGAGCGGTTTTTGCCGCACCTTCATCGTCTTGATGAACCGAGCCGGATTATCGTAACGGACTCCCGATTCAATCGGAATATCGAGAATCAAACGAAGGGTCTGCGCTGTTTTATTGAAGTTGACTGCGCTGCTCGAATATCCAGCCGCCCATTGCAAACAATCCTGTTTTGTGATCTTGCGAACATCTGTTTTGTCCAAGGACGGCCAAGTTTTTAGGATGACGGAGATTCGTTCTTTACGGTGTGCTTTCGTGCGCGGTTTGAGCGAAGAATCGCCTTCCAGCCGTTGCCGATAAATTCGCAAGGCATCGGCGAAGGTCATTTTTCCTTCAGTGAGGGACGAGGCGTGCTCGGCCATCTGGCGTTCTTTCTTTTCCAAATCCGCCAGGCGCAATTGCCCAACCGAAAGACCTTTCGTTTTCAGCGACCGACGAATCAACTTGCCTTTGACCCTGACTCGTGCGAATAAAACTCCTGATGGAATGTAACGAACTAAATTTGGCACAGGCGTCTTTTGCCAGACCGACTCTGATTCTGTTTTGCTCTCTTTCATGCAAACAGTATCGCATAGCAGTATCAGAATGTCAAATGTTAGTTATGGCATACTTACGTAAGTTCCATTAAATCAATGAGTTGGAGAGGTGGCAGAGTGGTTTAACGCGCACGCCTGGAAAGCGTGAGTGCCCAAAAAGCACCGGGGGTTCGAATCCCCCTCTCTCCGCCATTCATCTCGTACGATCACCGTCTTCTATCTCGCCCGCCAGGATGAAGCTGGATGGGCGGGGGGATGGGCAAGGTGCGCGCGCGCACGGGCGGTGGCGGCAGCGGAGGTGCAAGCGGGGGCGGAGGCGTCGTCGGCGGGGCAGGGAGGGGTGAAGGAGCCGCCGCCGGGTTGGGCGCGGAAATGGCCTGGTACGCGGCGCCGGCCATTTCGCCGATTTTCGAGTCGGGAAACTTCATTTCGCCGAAGTCAAATCCCGCGCCCGTCGCCAAATCGCCCACAATGCCGCCCAACGTCGGCAGGCGCAGGCCCCCCGGCGCGACCGAAGGCCGGGCCAGGACCTCGTAGCCGTTGGCGACCCACTCCAGTTGGCCGGATTGAATATTGACCATCAGGCCATGCACGGGAATCTTCGCTCCGATCAACGGGCTTTGCCGGATAAAATCAACGCCGCGAATGACATTCTGGCGCTCGCTGGCGAAGATGCCGAAGAAATCGGTCAGATTCTCCGGCAACTGCTGGCGCTCGATGCCCAAGGCTCTGAAGCGTTCGGTCAAATCGCTCACGGTCACATGGCGTATTTTGCAGTCGGTGTGGCCGATGACGGCGATTTCGCGTCCGCCCTTGACGGCACAAGCCAGGGCGATGGAGCGCATGGTGCTGCTGAGCGGCCCGGTGATGATGTTGCCGGCGTTGCGCAGCCAGATGAATTGCTCATCCGGCAGGGCCAGCACGCCGGGAAAAAACCGGTTCAGGCGCGGGTCAATGCAGGTGAGGGCGATCACCGGCAGTTCATTGGCAAAATCCGCCACGTGGATGCCCGCCGAGGGGTCTCCGGCCAGCGCGCGATGGTTCGCGTCAAGAATAGCGTCAAAAAGATGCATGTATCAATGTGCCGATATTGCGTTTATTGAGTCAGGCGTTTGGGTCGTCCTAGCAAGAGATAGAGGAACGCTCCTAAAAAATGCAGAAAGATGATCACCAAGACCCAGATCACTTTCTCCGTGCCGTTCAGCCCTTTGTTTTGAATGGCCGAAACAAGCATCCATATCCAAAACGCAAACGCTGCGAAGATCAAAGGGATTATGAGTAAGAACAGTAGCAGACCACCACCGATAAAAAGGAAACAAAACATAAATAAATAGGTTTGTTATTTCTTTTCTTCTTTCGTTTTTGTCACGTCGTTCTTCAACGCTAGATGCATGATCAGGCCAGAAATCTGGCCAATGCCTCGCGATGCGCCGGCAGAACTTCGCCGTGCCAGGTATGCCACGAATCGCTCAACGTCTGCATAAACGCATCCACCTGATTGAGCAACCGCGTTTTTTCCAAATCCGTCATGGCGGCGTGCTGCATCAGATGCAGCGCCAATTCCTCGCCTTGCGTCAATAATAGGAAAAGCAAATATCGGTGTTGCCGCAAGGCCAGCGCGGAAGGCGCTTGATGCGCGACGATCTTGTCCTGTTCCATTTGCTGAAATTCCGCGAAAGCTTTGCGCCATTCACCAAATTCGAACTGCCATTTCGGGAAGGTGGATTCCGTCGGCGAGACGCCGACGGATGCGACCGAGACGGTCGCGCTCCCGAAGAAGTTGCTAGTGATTGGGAGCTTCATGCTGGCGGATTTGATTCCTTGCTGTCGTCTCTTCCCATCGCTTTTCTCAGGGCGGGGACTTGTTCGATGAGCTTTTCGAACTTGATTCCGGTCAGGCTTTCTATGACTGGAGGAAGCTGGCTCATGATTTGCGTGATGTCTCCCGTCACTTTGCTGGCGCCGCCGCCCGCGCCGCTGCCGCTGTTGATGATGACAATCTTTTCGGTCTTGGCCAACGGCTCGCTGACTCTGCCCGCCAACTCCGGCAGGATGCGCACGATCATTTCGATGACGGCCGCTTCGTTGTATTGCTTGAAGGACTCCGCCTTTAACTTCATCGCCTCGGCGGTGGCGGAGCCTTGGGCCTCGATGATGGCGGCCTCGGCCAGACCGCGCGCCTTGTTGGCGTCGGCTTCGGCCAGACCAGTCGCTTTCACCACGTCGGCGGCGGCGAAGCCCTTGGCTTTGGTGGCGGCGGCATTGCCGGCGGCCTCGGTTTCGAGTTGGAACTTGGTGGCGTTGGCCAGGGTCTCGACGCGATAACGTTCGGCATCGGCCGGTTTTTGCACGTTGGCCTCCAACTCGCGCTGTTTGCGCATGATTTCCTGTTGTTGCAATTCTATCTGTTTCTGCTTCTCGATAATGTTGACCTGGATTTCCTCGGCCTTGACCAATTGGCCGGTCTTGAACTTTTGCAAATCGTAGGCCAGGTCCGCTTCCGCTTTCTTTTGATTGACCGCCGCCTGGTAGCTGGCCACGTTGGTCTGATAATCGCGCTGCGCCTCGGCGATCCGCGTGTCGGCCACGTACTTGGCCTCCTGGCCGGCCTGCGTGGCCTGCGCCGATCGGATCATGGCGTCCCGGTCCGCCTCGGCCTGGGCAATGGTGGCGTCGCGTTTGACTTGGGCGATGCGCGGTTTGCCCAGGGCGTCGAGATAGCCCTGGGCGTCGCGAATGTCGCGAATGGTAAAGCTAACGATGCCCAAACCCATGTTGGCCATGTCGCCCGCGGCCACCTCCTGCACCTTGGAGGCGAAGGCGTCGCGGTTCTGGTAAATATCCTCCACCGTCATGGTGCCCAAAATGGCGCGCAGATGGCCTTCCAGCGTTTGCGTGGCGACGCTCTTGATTTCATCAATGGTCTTGCTCAAGACCTGTTCGGAAGCGGTGGCGATGGAAACATCGTCGCCTTTGATCTTGATTTGGGCGACGCCATCCACTTTGACCGGCACGCCCTTGCTGGTATAGACCTCGGGTGTTTGCACGTCTATGGTCAGCAATTCGAGCGAGAGAACATCCACTTTTTCCAGGACCGGCAGGACAAATGTGCCACCGCCCTTGACGATGCGGAATCCGCGATATTGCACCGTGCCATCCGGCGCCACAAATCTGTGCCGGTGGCCGGAGACGACCAGGACTTGATTTGGCCCCACCTTCGTGTAGCGGCTGGCCCAAATGGCCATGATGAGGAAGAGGAAAAATACCAGGCCGACGGTGGCGAGAACCACGGTTCCGAGGCCTTTAAGATTATCGAGGAGGGCGAACATGGAGAAGTGCATTCTGTTCCTTTGGTTGCGGGGTGGATGATGAATTGGATTTCTCAGAGCGTAGAGACGAAAAATTGCGATTCGGCAATGCGCGTGATCTTGACCGTCTGGCCGTTGGCCACCGCCACGCCGTTTTGCTCCCGCGCGGGAGCGGTATAACGGCTGCCTCCCTGCACATAAGCAATTTCCCCGACGCCCGACGCCGGTATCGGAGTAATCACCGTGGCCGTGCGTCCGACCAGCGCGCCTATGCGCCCTTCACTGGAACTCTGGGTCCTCTGAAATATGTAGCTGAAGAGGGCCAGCACCGCCGCGGAAATCAACAATCCGCCGAAGAGGGACAAAGGCGTGCTCACCCAGGCGCTGCTGGTGGCCGGAATGCGCGAGAAAATGAGTCCAAATCCCCCGAAGGCTGTGATGAACGCGCAAATCGTCGTCGGACTGAACGGCGAGATGCCGGGCATGCCCGAGTGCTCGTAGCCTGCTTCCGCGTGGCCGCCAGTGCCAAGGTCCATGTGCGCATCCGAGCCGCCGAAGTGATGGCCAAAGAAAACGCTGACCAGAGTAAAGAGGAGGCCGAACAAAAAGCAGCCCAAATATACATACTGTTCCATAGTCGTATTCCTTCGTATCCTGCCGGGCGTTTGTCCGGCGACGCGATAGTCTTACCACGACGCTTGAGAGAAAGCAGCTACAAAGTAGCCGCGCTTTTTGTAATGACCTCGCCGCCCACGGCGGTGGTCTGGATTCCCAGGAAAAACGCCGGGCGCGAGGGAAAAGCGGCGCTGGCGCGCGCGCACTCCACGACCTGCCGGACTTTCGGCGCCTTCCGAGTGCGCGAAGCGTCGTGAAAAGCGGCGCTGGCGCGCACGCACTCCACGACCTGCCGGACTTTCGGCGCCTTCCGAGTGCGCGAAGCGTCATGGAGTGCGGAACGCCAGTTCCGCTTTTGCCCCGAAACACGCGTTGCCTCGCAAGCAGAAGAATTCTGTCTCAAGCATTCCAGCCGGCACGGTTGTGCCGTTTTAAATACTTCGCGGCCTCGGGGCAGTTGGGCGATTTCATGTGCTTTCCGTCCCATTTCATTTCGCTCCCGACGCCGACACGCAAGGCCACGCAGCCCAGCAGAATAATTTCCGTCAACTTGGAGGCAATGGCAAAATTGGAATAAGCCGGCGTGCCGTCGCGCATCATGCGAATCCACTCCTCGTTGTGGCCGGGGGAACGGGGGATGGTCTTCGGGACGGCTTGGGCGGCTTCATGTTTGTCCGTGGCCGAATAGCTCTTTTCGTCCGCCAGCATGAGCACGGATTGGGAGCCGTCGTCATTGGGGCAAAAAAGTTTCCCTTTGTCGCCCACCAGCAGGACTCCGCCGCTTGGCAACTTCCCGTACATCTCGATCAAGTCCTTGGTCACGTCGGGCGGCGGCCGCAATGGGGGCGGGTATTTCTCGTCGGGGTTGCCGTCGTACCACCAGAATTTCAAGGGCGAGAGTCCTTCGCGCTCTGGAAATTCAAAGCGAATGCGCGAAGTCTTGGGGAACGTTTCGGGGTGCAATTCCGACGCCTCCTCGCATTGCACGACGGTGGGATAGCCCATCTTCAAAGCGCGAAAGGGCATGTTGACCATGTGGCAGGCCATGTCGCCCAAGGCTCCGGTGCCAAAGTCATACCAGCCGCGCCACACGAAATCGTGGTAAATTTTTTCTTTAAATGGACGCATCTGCGCGGGGCCGATCCAGGCGTCCCAGTTCAAGTAATCCGGCACCGGGTCCTCGCCGGGGGGCCGGTCAAAACCTTGCGGCCAAATCGGACGATTGGTCCAGACGTGAAGCTCACCCACCTGTCCGATCAGGCCGGCTTGGACGATCTCGACACAGCGGCGCAACCCGCTATTGGCGCTCCCCTGATTGCCCATTTGCGTGGCCAAATTCTTTTTCGCCGCCAAGTCGCGCAACAGCCGCGCCTCGAAAATCGTCTGCGTGAGAGGCTTCTGGCAATAAACATGTTTGCCCATCCCCATCGCGATGGCGCTGGCCAATCCGTGGCAATGGTCCGGAATGGAAACCGTGACCGCGTCAATATCCTTCTCCATTTCCTCCAACATCTTGCGGAAGTCGTTGTAATGTTTGGCCTGTGGAAACTTTTTCGCCTTGTTGTTCACGTGGTTTTGGTCCACATCGCACAGCGCGACAATGTTGCCGCCGCAACGCGCCGTGTCGTCGGTGTCGCTGTCGCCTTTGCCCGCCACGCCGATGCAGCCGACATTGATCCTGTCATTGGCGCCGAGAACATTTCCGACAAAAGGAAACGAAATAGCCGCCGCGCCGAGTGCGCCGGCGCGCACGAACTGTCGGCGGGAGATTTGGCTCAGGCCGGGTTTGATCTTTTCAGACTGCGCAGGTGAATTTTTCATAATGGGTATAATGACCTATTTGCCAACGGCACGTCAACCCTGACAACGTTGGCCAATTCCTCGCCTAAGCCGGAACGATGCAGTTGCTTTGGGGAGCGCGGTCGCCTCGACCGCCGTTTTCGGCGTCCCGCCGGAAACCCTCCCGTCGTTGGAGCCCGTACCAAGTGGTGTTGGAAGCATCCCCGCAAGACTGGCCGGCGAGACGCCGGCCAGGGCGACCGAGACGGTCGCGCTCCCAAATCCAACTGCATCGTTCCAGCTAAGGTGGGTCCGAAACATTCAGGGGAGCACACGCGCCCCGCGTGTCGTGGCCGGCGCCCTCGCCGGCCACATCTTTGAATCTCATACATTTCCCATAGAATTTTGGGATGCCATCGGCGAGGGCGCCGATGGCGACACGCGAAGGCGCGTGTGCTCTCCGATCCAAAGCAGTCCTTACGTTGTGCGAGGGTCAGGGTGTTGAACCGCACTACCGTCATTAAACCGTCGAGACAGCAAATTCTTGCGCGGTCACGGGAAATGGTGCTAGTTTACGACAACGCCTGCTGCGGCAGACATGAATGCAGTCTCCTGAACCGGAGCCATTATGAAGAATCATTGCTATACGCGCCGCCAGTTTTTCGAGCGATCGGCCCTCGCCGGGTCCTTGCTGCTGGCCCCAGGCCGGTTGCTGGCCCGATCCACTCCCTCCAAACGAACCGCCAGCGACCAGGTGACGCTCGGCAAAACCGGCCTCAAGTTGAGCCGGCTCGGCTTCGGCACCGGCAGCAACAGCGGGCAGGTGCAACACGACCTCGGCCAGGAGCCGTTCAACAGCCTGATTCGCTACGCCTACGACCAGGGCATCACTTACTTTGACTGCGCGCAAGCTTACCGAACCTTTCCATGGATCGCGGGCGCCATCAAAGGGCTGCCGCGCGAAAAGCTTTTCATCCAATCCAAAATTGACGGACGGCCCGAGGACATCATGGCCGCCATTGACCGCCACCGGAAGGTGTTCGACACCGATTACGTTGACAGCATGTTGGTCCATTGCATGGTGCAGAATCATTGGACCGATGCCTGGAAACGGATCATGGACGGGTTCAACGAGGCCAAGGAAAAGAAGTGGATTCGAGCCAAGGGCGTTTCCTGCCACAGCCTGCCGGCCTTGCGCGGAGCCACGCAAACGGACTGGACGGAAGTGCATCTGGTGCGCGTCAATCCGCAGGGCGCGTTCATGGATGGCGAGAAGGAAGACTACAACATGATCACCAATCCCGTCGCGCCGGTGCTGGAGGAATTGAAGGTCATGCGGGAGAAGGGCAGGGGAGTCATCGGCATGAAAATGGTCGGCAACGGCACCTTCGTCAACGCGGAGGATCGTGAGAAAGCGATTCGCTTTGCCATGTCGCGACCGGAGCTGGACGCAGTGGTGATCGGCTTCAAAAACCGGGCCGAGATTGACGAAGCGATCCGGCGGATCAACGCGGCGCTGGCGTAAATCTTGCGGCCTTCCAGAGTTTGGAGATAATCGCCTTTAAGGCTTAACTTTGCTCCCTGGCGGCGACATCTGTTCGCGTCAACTTGAAAGAAGTTCATATATTCCAAAGAGCGACTAAAAGCAATATCTGATTTTTTCCCTTCCGCGACAGCGGACAGCAAGATTGAAGCCCCAAAAGTTCGCCTTCGTCAAAAGCTAAGAGAGGCAGAGGCGTCTCGCCTCTGGCCTTTCTGATTCAGCGGCGGGACGCCGCTGCCACTTTGTTCCGCCTGCCTCGGTAGGGCAAAGCTGCTGCTTTGCCTCAACTCATCTTGGCGGAACCGTGCAGATGGATTGGGGAGCGCGATCGTCCCGATCGCCGCCTTCGGCGTCTCGCCGAAGGCCTCAATCCCGTGGCGGGGTCCAATCAAAGGGTGAGTCCTTTTGAGTCCGAGGCCAGTCGGCGGGACGCCGACTGGAGGCGACCAAGACGGTCGCGCTCCCGTTTTTAACCTGCATGGCTTCGGCGGCGGCGCACCGCCGCACTACCAAGATGGGTCTTGATGAGCCAATCGCGTCAAAATCCGGTTTTTCCTTGCCCGGCCTTGAACGCACGTTATATTGCATGGCAAATCCAAAATGGGCGCGAATCCTTTTTTGTGACGGGGTTGTGACCCGTTTGTGACGGCAAATGTTACGGGCTAAGTGGTTGACTATCAACATTTGTGACGGTGTGACGGCTAAAATGGGGGGTGGAGGTGGGTATGCCACATTTAAAAGAAGGTTCTAAGCCGCATCCATGCAGTTTAAGAACACGACAGGAAGATTTTGAGACAGGATTTACAAGATGAACAGGATGAAGTGCGGCACGCGGAGCACTCCCCAATCGGTGAGGGATTATTTCTGATGCCACATCCGCTTTCCGATCCTGTCAATCCTGTTAATCCTGTCAAAATTCAATTCTTTAATGGCATCGTTCCGGTTAAGAATAACCCGAAAGGCGAATCGCGTGTTTGATTTGTGGAGCAAGGTGCAATGGATGGCGGTGGATTGCCTGACCGGCGAGTCCCGCCTGGTGGAAAAGTTGCCCTTTGAAATCGGGTCGGGCGAGGGGGTTGATCTCAAGCTGCATTCGCAAGGAGTGGCCGAACGCCATTGCGCCATCAACCAGGTCAAGGGCCACGGCTTATGCCTCATCAAACAGCAGCCGGACCTGCCCTTGTTGGTGGATGGCCAGCCCATTGAGTTTTGTCCGCTCGCGCCGGAGACCGATTACGCGGTCAAAGTGGGCGCGCATTTCCTGGCTCTGCGCGGCAGCCGCAAAGTGGAGGAATGGGCCAAGGCTCTGGACTGCACGCAATGGACTTTGCACGACCCCGCCAGCCATAAGGTGGACGGCCCCATGGGTCTGGCGGAATTGTGCAAATTCGCCAAGGAACATCAACGGCATCCGCAGACTTTGGTGCAGCCGGCCGGGTTGAGCAAAGGGTTCTTTCTCCAGGACGCCTTCGAGGTGGTGGATTCGCTGGAAGCGACGAAGCGGGCGGACCCGGGCGCGGAGGCGCTGTCAAACATCACGGAACGGGAGCCGCGCCTGTTGACGTGCCCGGTGTGCTGGCTCAAGTTCGACCTCGGCGAGATCATGCATCTGGCGACGCACGATTCCTTGCGCGGCGACCCGGTGCTGGGCGAGGACGCGCCGCAACGCTTTCTGGCCACGCGCTTCAATGATCGCGGCCAGGCGCTCGACGCCCTGGGCCTGCCCTGCACGGAAATCGCCTGTCCCCATTGCCGGCGGACGCTCCCGCCGGGATTCATCGAGATGCCGCACCATATCATCTCCATTGTCGGCGATCAAAGCGCCGGCAAATCGTATTATCTGAGCGTGCTGATGAAGATGCTGCCCATCAGCCTCTACGAAAATTTTGCGGTTGTCTTTCAGGACGCCGATCCGGCCGGCAACGCCTCGTTGAACGAAATGAAGCAGACCCTTTTCGGGGCGCACACGCCCGAGGGGGCGCGCCTGGCCAAGACGCAATTGGAAGGCGGCATGTATGTGCGGCTGCCGCGCTACGGACGCGTCGTGGCCTTGCCCAAGCCCTTTGTCTATTCGGTGGCGTCGTCCAGGGACCTCTCGAACCGTTGCGGCTTGATCTTCTATGACAACGCGGGCGAACATTTCCAGCCCGGGCGCGATTCGGCCGACTCGCCGGGGGCGCAGCACGTGGCCAGTTCGGCGGGGATTGTTTTTCTATTTGACCCTTTCAACAGCCCCGATTTCCGGCGGGAAATCTCCGACCGCTCGGACCCGCAACTGGAAAAGCCGGCCTTCGACCAGCAAGGCGTGATTCTTTCGGAGATGAAGGTGCGCATCGCCAAATTGCTCCACTTGGAATTGATGCAGCCCATTGACACGCCGCTGGCGGTGCTGATCGGAAAATGCGACGCCTGGATTCATCTCCTGGGGCCGGACCTGTTGCGCGCGCCCGTGGCCGATGGCCGCCTGGAGTTGGAGGCGCTGACGCACAATTCCATGCAAGTCCGCGAATTGATGAAGCGGATTTGTCCCCAGATCGTCGCCAACGCCGAGTCCATTAGCCGGCGCGTGTTGTTTTTCCCCGTCAGTTCCTTCGGCCACGCGCCGGTGAAACTGGGGCCGGGAGACTTTGTGCCGGACCCGCGGCAACTCAAGCCTTTTCAAGTGGAGGTTCCGATCTTGTGGCTGCTCTCGCTCATCGAACCGGCGTTGGTTCCGAGCCAATGAAGTTCACATGCCCTGGCAATTGATCTATACCAGCGCACCGCGAGGATTGTTGTCCGGCCAGTCGGGATTTTGCACCGTGGCGCGCAGCGCCGATCTGCGCGAGGCCCTGGTGCAACGCCTGGAACAAATCAGCTCCTACCATTATCTCCGGGTCTCCGAGGCCGCGACGGCCAAGCGCAATCCCGCCATCTCGGCCTACCGTTTGCTGGACCTGCGAGGCGCGAAGTATCACGTATTGACACGCATCCAGCCGTGCGGTCTCGACTTCACCGCGCGCACCAATCATTTGGCGCACCATGTGGTTTTTCAGGCCGATGAATTGGCCACATTGCCCTCGCCAGCCGCCATTCTGCGGCATTGGCCGGGCTGGCTGGCCTCCTGGCAGGGCGAGCCGCGATGGTTGCCGAAGACGGGCGCGGCGGAATTCGTTTTGCCGGCGAAATCCTTCTTGCCGGCGCAAACCTGGGCGCGCCTGACCGGTGACGGAGGAAGGGCCGCCGGGCTGTTGGAAAGCGAATGCGTGCGGGGCTGTTACCTGGTGTGCCCGCCCGGCAGCGAAGAGCAGGTGCTGGAAATGTATTGCGAGACGTTGCAATTGCTCAATTTCAACGGTCAATTTCCTGTGCGGCCCTGGCGGCACACCTTCACTTCCTTCCTCCAGGCGGAGGACAATCCAAACGATTTCCAATGGCGCGGCTGCCAGGAAAACACGCCGGCTTACCAACAGGCCGTGACGCGCTCGGCGCCGTTGATTCCGTTGCGATCCGTGCGAGTGCCCGCCAACTCGTTGGTCAAATTGGCCCGCGAGGCGCCCAAGCCGCCCCCGGCCCCAACGCCGCCGGCTCCTGGTTCGGCTTCGACAACTCCGGGCGCGTCGAGGAACAAACTCTCCATCCGAAGAACTTCCCCACCGCCGCCGGTCATAGACAATCTCAGGCTGAAAACAACGGCGCCGACCGCAAGAACCGGCTGGCGGGTCATCAATTTCTCGATCCACTCAGCCACTCTGGCGAGCCTCGGAATTTTCGCGGCTGTGTTGGTGGTTTTGTTTCTGATCAAACATTCAGCCAATCGGCCGGTGGAGCAGGGGAACACCGCGCCCGTCTCCAGTCCCAAGCCTTCGTCCGTGGCCGCGCCGCCGATCAAAGCGCCTTCGCCGGTGATGGCCGAGCCGAACACGAGGCCATTGAATAGCCTTGTCGGCGACGGGCCGACTTACATTTTGGCGGTCCCTAACCTAAACAATTTCAGCCTGCCCATCGAATCCATAAGCGCTTTCCAAAACCTCCTGCACCGTTACGACCGGCAAGACCAAGGCGCGTTGCCCGACGACATTCGCCTGGAGGTCAACACAGACCACTGGGACTTTCTGTCGGGCGCGCTCATGAGTGTTGGCGGGCGCAAGGCCCGGCAGTTTTCCGCCTCGTTGGGCGCGTCGGAGTGCGTCTTTGATTATTCGGATTGGATGGATGGAAAAGGGGCCTCGCTGGCGGTGTGGGACAACTTTAACAGTGTGACCCGGGCCTTTTCCATTCACTTTGGTTTTTCCTCGACCACCAACGGCGACCCTTTTCGTCTGCTCATTGTCAACCAGAATAACCCGCCCCCGCCGCTGCTTCTCGCCAGACAATTCGTTCGAGACGGCCGCCAGGACCTGCGCGCCTCGCTGGACGGAGCGATGCGGGACTGCTTGTTGACCAACTTTTCATTGCTGGCCGGCCGGCAATGGCAGCTCCAACCTTACATCAAGGACAAGCCGCATTCCGCCCGGTATCTTTACAAAGACTGGCCGGCCTGGGACATGCCGGCCTTCGGCTGCGAATTGGATTTCGCCCATATCCGCCAGCGTTTGCAGGCGCAACGGCAGGACCTCACCAACAAACTCGAAAATCTCAACCAGCCTTTGAGGCGTCCGCTGGGCCAATTTCTGGGAGCGACTAACGATCATCTGAAAAGCTTCCTGGCTTTTTCTTCAGGCCCTTTGACTTCGGCACGGTTCTTGGAGTATTTGGGCGAGTTGAAAAAATCCGCGCCCGACAAGTCGTGGATCAAGCAATGGCACAATCTCCCCGATTCCGACCAGCCGGAAGAAGTGTCCGGCAACCTCCAGGATCTCTACGAGCTTTGGAGCCTGAACAAGCCGCAGGACAAACTGATGCTGACGGCGACCAACCAAAGCGTAACGACAAACTATTTTTTTGCCACGTGGCGCATGCTTAATGAAAACTTCAAATCGCGGCAATCCATGCAGGCCCAATTGGACAGCGTGCAAAAGCGGCTCGTGGAATTGGACCAGGTGGCCTATATTGGATTGTTTATAATAGATCCAAACCAGCCCGGACCGGGGCTGGAAATGATCCGTTTTGAGGGGCAGTAGAATGATGTGTTAACCATGATGACGCTGACGCAAACCGAACGATTGGTGCGCAAGATCGCCGATGCGGCCAGCCAGCCGGCCTCGGACACGCAGGCGGCCAAGCTGGCCCAGGATTACGCAGAGGTCTGCCGCGCCGCCAACCGCCGCCTGGAACAATGCGCCATCATGATCGAAGCCGGCCAGTTCCTCCAGGCCCTCCAACTGTCCGAGACCCCGCCGCCGCTGCTGGATTTGATCACCCTTTTGAGCTTCCGCCAGGCGGCCGAATGGCGCAATTACTGCCAGGCCCACCAATTGCCCTGGACCGAGCCGTTCTACGACAAATATATCCGCCTGCTCAACAACGCCTACGGCAAAGGCATCGCCAGCGATCATCCCTTTTATCGCGATTATCGTCGGGCGGTGATGGAGAATGACGACGCGCGCGCCCTCTCCATCTTGCGCGTGATCTCGCGCTTGAATCCGGCCGACGCCAACACCAAAGAGGAATTGAAACGGTTGGAGGAAAAAATGTTGCGGGTCAAACTGGAAAGTCTGCGCCAGGTCGTGGCCGCTGGCGACGCCGCCGCCATTCAGGCCGCCCTGGAACAATTGGAGTCCGCCGGCCTGCCTGTTCCCGCTTCCCATCCGGCCTGGCAGCAAGCGCAAGTCGCCCGTTGCCAGCAGATGCTCCGCCGCGCCGAACAACTTCGCGAGCAGGGGGTCTGGCAGGAAGTGGAAGCGGTGGTCGAGGAAATTCACGCCCTCGCCACCCGCAGCAACCTTCGCCTGCCCGAGGCCGAGGCCGATCTTTGGACGGCCTTGGAGGAATGGACCGCGCAACAACGCTCGGCCTGCGCGGCGGAACAGGATTTCAAACGGGCGGTTTCCGCCTTGGAGTACGAAGTCCAATCCCTCGCTTCCAAGCAATCCACCAACTCCACGCTGAACAAAGCCGCCGCCACCTCCGCTTATGCCGCGCTGGAGGAAAAATGGCGCGAGGCCCAACGCTTTGATCGGCCGCTGCCCGAAGATCTGGCTGGCCAATATCGGAAGTGCAGCGACTGGCTGCAACACCAAGTGCGGGCGGCCGGCCGCCGGCAACGCATCATGGCGGTCGTAACGGCGCTGGTTATCCTGGGAGCGATCGGCGCTGCCATTCCATACTTTTTGGGCTTGGAGCGACAGCGTGACTTTTCGCAACAATGCCAGCGGCTGGAGTCGGACCGCAACGTGTCCGAGGTGGAGAGCCTTCTGGCGGCAGCGCCGGCTTCGTGGAAGGCCAATCCCCAGATGGCGGAGAGCTTCGACAAAGCCAGGGATTTTATCGCCCATGAAAAGGAATTTAAACAGAACTTCGACCAGAAGCTGGCCGGGTTGCAAAGTATCGCGGCGGCTGGTTTTCGCAATGCGCTTGCCCAAACCGGCCCCGATCGCGCAAGCTGCGAACATGCGCTGAATCAACTCGCGCCCGAATATCAATCGGCTGCCAAAAGCGCGCTGGGCGCATGGGACCTTCAATGGCAGGCGTTCCGCAACGCGGAAATGGGCGGCGTGTTAAAGCAAGCCGAGGCGGCCGCCGAGGATCTGAATGCGACCAACAGCGCGGAGATGGTCCGGGCCAGCATGGCGCAAATCCGGGCGAGGTTGTCGGGCCTTGCGCCGTTGGAAGCGCAGCCGCCACCGTTGGAGCAGGGGCTGGCGGACCGGCTGGCCCGGTTGACTAACAAAGTCGAGGTTTGGACCGACACGGCGCAGAAGTGGGAACAGGCCCAGGCGGCGTTGGGCAACGCTCCATCGCTGGAGCAGTATTTGGCCGCGCTGGATCAACTGGCGGACTCACCGTTCGCCACCCCGGCCCAAAGGAAAGCCGTGGCGGCAATTGCCCGCCTCCAGATCAGCCAGGAGACTTTGCTGGGCCAATTGCTTTTGCCCGGCAACCATCCGGCCTGGCCCACGCTGACGAACGTGACGGGCTGGAGCGCCAGCCTCATGCCCGAACAACCCACCAGCCAGGAGAAGGACCTTTATTTCAAATTGCGCGATGACAAGAATGTGCGGGACGTTTTTGCCTACGAACTCGTCACCAATTCGCGGCCCGGCAATCCTTACCATTCCCACCCGATCTTTGTGCGGGGCGACATGGCCCCCAATAACGCCGGGGACGAGGCGGGCATGGTCCACGATCCCGCGCTCTTCCAGGATTCCTTGCATTTTGTGCAGACAGCCTACAGCGATTGGAACTATATCAAAGTCAATCGCCTATACCGCACGCAGGAATGCGACAGTTATGAGCGCCTGGGTCTGGGCGAACTGATTGACGCCAACACCGGCAATTACCAAAAGCCCATCCTGCAAATCTTCGACCAGTTGAACCAGGATACCAAGGCCAGCGCCGCCTTCCGCGCCTTTGTCATCTTCAAGCTCCTCGCGGTGGCGCAGTTGCGGCCCGACGAGTGGGGCTTGCCCTGGTGTCCAAGCGCCGCCGCAGAACTCCAGGCGCTCACCGACTTGGGCGCGAAGGATATCCATAGCGGCGACTGGATGGTGCCGGAGCGAAGCGACAAATTTGAAAGGCCGTTGCAGGAATACTTTGCGCAGGCCCGCGCCGTTCCCCTGGAAAAGCAGGCCCGGTTCCTGCAGCAATTGACGCGCGAAACCTGCGCGCAAGGTTTTGCCTTCGCCGGGTATATGGACGCTTCCGGCCGCCCTGTCCTGCGCGCGCCCGGTTCGTCGGCGGTCGAGCTGTGCGGCTGGAGCAGATCCGGCTCGGCCACCGTGCTGCTGCGCAAGGCGGCCGGCTCAGCGGATTACACCGCGCTGACGGAACCCCTGCCTTATTCTCCTTTGTTTGCCTTCGCGGGCGACCGCCGCGAACTGTTGCTCCAAACACTTCATGCCACCGGCTATCCCGCCACGTTGGCCGGCGCGATTCTTCCTCCGTTTTTCGCAAGTCTTTTATGAGTGGCTCCCAGGAATATGAATTGCGCTGGCGCGGCCGCCAATCCGGCCCCTATCCCGTCTCCGAGATCAATCGGATGCTCGACGACCACGAGATCGGGATGGGACATGAAATTCTCTACCTGAACGAATGGATCACGTTGGAAGAATTCTTTGCCGCCCTTCAGAAATCCGCGGCCGAGGCGGCGCAACAGCAGCACGCGGTCATTCCAACGGTGCCCTTCGCTCCCGCGTGGTCCCCGCCGCAGCGCGAGAAAGGTTCCTCCCTTCGCATCAAGGTTTCCGTCACCCCAACCCCTCCAGCCGTGGTCAAGGAGGGCCGTCGGCGTTACCGTCTTCTCTTCGCCTTTCTGGCGTTGTTCGCCGGCTACGCGGGCGCGCACAACTTCTACGCGCGGCAGTGGTTGACCGGCTTGCTCCAATTGCTCTTGAGCGTGGCCACTTCCTTGATGGGCTTCGGCATTATCGCTTCTTGGCTGTGGGCGATGGTGGAAGCTCTCCTCGTCCGCCGGGACGGACACGGCGTCGAAATGATTTAACCGCGCGAAAATAACTTTGCTTTTATGGAACCTGCTCCCATTCCTCCTAATCCCACTCCCAATCCGGGCGGCGGACGCCTGTTGTCCAGGCGGCCTCTGGCGGGGCGCCAGGCGCCGGCGGGTGTGGCGCCGGCAGCCGCGCTGGCGCGACCCGTTGTCGTGACGTTGAGTTGGGAGAAGGAAGACATTGAAAACCGCTGGGGCCTGGGCCTGTTCAAGGGCGGCCGCTTCACGAGCGTCAACAAAACTTTCACGTTCCTGGTGGCGTTGGGCGTCACGGGCATTTTCATCTGGCTCATGTTCTTGTTGAACCGCGGCGATAGCAGTCTGAAGCAGGTCGGCACGGCCTTCGTCCGGCCCGGCAACCTTTACGCCACCGGCCCGGCCACGCTTTTTTTCTTTTGGGGTGTCGTGGTTTCTCTTGTCAAGCTGCCCAAATTGCGCCTGCAACGACGGGCCTTGGACCTGGCCGCCGTGCCGCAGCACCGCGAATTCGTGCTCAACGAAACCACCGCCAAGACCGTGCTCGACCGCGTGCGCAGCCTCGTGGATGACACCCGCTATTTCATCCTCCTCAACCGCATTGATCGCGCCCTCTCCAATTTGCAGAACATCGGCGGCGTCAGCGACGTCTCCACCATCCTCAAGGCACAGAGCGAAAACGACGAGAATCAGGTCGCTTCCAGTTACGCCATCATCCATGCCATGATCTGGGCCATTCCCGTCCTGGGCTTCGTGGGCACGGTGCTGGGCTTGAGCATCGCCATCAGGAAATTCACCGACGCCCTTTCCGCCACGACCGATGTCAACCAAATCAAGGAGCATCTCAAGGAAGTTACGGCCGGATTGTCCACGGCCTTTGAATGCACGCTGGTCGGACTGGCTTTTGCGTTGCTCTTGCATCTGCTCTCCGACCTCGTGCAACAGAAGGAAACCGACTTCCTGGACGAATGCAACGATTACTGCCACGCGCATGTCGTTTCCAAACTGCGCGTTCGTCCGAAGGAAGGCAACCCGGGATAGTCATGGCCAATCGCTTGCGCAGCACTACCGGGAGGGTTTCCTTCTTCGCCTTTCTGGACATGATCACGACCGTGACCGGCGTGTTGCTCCTCATCACGTTATTGTTGACGCTTTATCTTAATACTCCGCCCGCGTCCCCGGACGAGCAAATCCGCAATGTCACGCGCGATCAGGTGCGGCAGGCCCGCGCCGAACTGGAAGCCAAACTGGACCTCTTGCGCCAGCGCCAGTTGCAAGCCGCCGCTTTGACCAACCGCGTCTTTGTCGTGCCCGACGCCGATCGTTCCGGCAAGGAACCCGTGTTGATCGTCCTCTCCGCCACCAACGGACTTTGCAGCCGGCTCGGGCAAACCAACGCCGTTGAATTTCTGGCCCGGGCGGACAACGCGGATTTTGAGCGTATGCTTGACAGCTGGGACCCGCGCGCGGAGCGGCTGGTCTTTTATATTCGACCGTCCGCCGTGGTTCTTTTCAGGGCCTGCGAGCCGTTGGCCGCCAGCCGCTCGTTCAACATCGGATTCGACGCGGCCGAGGAAGACTTGCAATACGTTTTGGCAACGCCATGAAAAGCCCAGGCGGATTTTATTCGAATAGTTTGGAGATGTTGCTCGACACGATGTGCAACATGCTGGGAGGCATTATCTTTATCGCTCTGATGGTGGCCCTGGTGGCCCAGGACACTCCGGCGCCGCCGCCCGCCTATTACCAGGCACAGGCAGCCCAACTCTCCAACGACCTCGCATCCATCACCGTCTCCAATTCGTTGGCCGAGGCGGAACTGCAAAAAACGCTCCTTCGCCTGCAAGACCCGCACCTGCATCCCGCCACCAATGTCATGCGCCTGCCCAACATTTCCGATACCACCAAACAACCGTGGCCCGTGATCATTCGCTATGGAAAGCTCTATCCGCTGGACACGCTGTCCACAGATGGACGCGGCGCGCCGGTGCATAACAATCGGACCTTGAGCCGTCAGGCTCGATACGTCGAACCGCGCCCCGGCCTGGGCGATGAGCCGGAGCAGGGCGTGGCCGACATGGCGCAAGCGTTCAAGGAGAGCGGCCAAACTAACTTCTATTTTGCCTTCTGGGTTTATGATGACTCGTTTCCAGCCTTCATCAGCGCCCGCGAAGCCGCGGCGCGTCTTGGCTTCCAGTACGGTTGGGAGCCGTTGCCCCAGGATGCGCGGCTGCAACTGGGCGCGCAAGGAGAGCGCGTTCTGCCGCAGAATTAACCGGAGTCAAATAAATGGAACCAGTCCGTTCGCCCATCAAATCGAGGGACATCGTCATTGCGATGCTCGTCCTGGCGCTCCTGGCTCTGTTGCTTTGGCTCTTCCTGCGGCCCCCGCAACCAGCCCGCGACATCGTCTTTGGCGATCTCGGACGCAAGCAGGTCCCAACCAACGCTGTTCCCGATGGCCGGCCAGGAGCGGCGCCCGGGACTTCGGGAAACACGATTTCCGCTGACGACCAAGTAGGATCAAATGCTCCGCCCAGGCTCGAATCAGGCCGTGACCTAAACGACCAAAGGGCCGGACGCACTGCGCCGGCTCCGCTCGCCGCCCAGCCAGGGCCGGGCACGAACACCGGCGTTTCAGGCTCTGGTCTGGCAGGCAATGCTCTGCCAGAAAACAATCCTCAGTCCTCTTCGTCTCCTTCGTCCAATCAAGCGCCGTTGGCACCCGCTCCAGCGCCTGCGCCTGCGCCGGTAGTTTCCAGGAATCTTCCATCCGCGGCCTCCTCATCCGCACGAGCCACTCACGCTCATCCGCCCATCTTCGAGGACCTTTCTCCGCCGCCGCCGGAGCCGGCCTACAAAGATCGCACGACCGCATTGTTGGCGGCGGCCAAGGCGGCGGGCAGGGGACCCGACAATCCCACCCCGGCCCGGACTGCGGATTTGCTGGGAAACGACAACTCGCTCTCTCGAATGTTCGACCCCGAGACTGGTTCCAATGTGGTCTTCCTGCTGGATAATTCGTTGAGCATGATGACCAACGGCAAATCCATTTCCGCGCGGCAGGCAGCGGCGCGGACCCTCGAAACCATGAATGCCGGACAGACCTTTTACGTTTTGCTCTTTCACTCCGGCGGTTACGAGGGCATGCCCTCCCTCGGCCCCGTGCCGGCCACGCTGGACAATGTCCGTGCCATGACCAACTGGCTTTTCAGCGTCGGCCATCGCGCCGGGGCCGATCCAACCAAGGCCATGCAGCGCGCCTTGGGCCTGGCGCCCGCGCCGGATACGGTGTGGCTTTTGTCGGACAGCGAGTTGCCGAATAAAGTTGTTGACAACATCCGCGAGGCCAATGCGTCCGTCAACGCCCACATCAACACCATCGGCTTTTACAGCAGGGCCGGCGAACAGGGATTGCGCCGTGTGGCTGACGAGAACCGCGGCGCCTATCGCTTCATTCCGCCGCACGACGCGCCTGTCCCATGACCCGTTCGCCACGATCGCGCTACATGCAGGACGCCGTCATCGGCATGGCGATCCTGGTCGTCCTGCTCGCGCTGTGGCGCTTGCACTCGCGCCCGAAATTATTCGGCGGCCTTGGCTCTTGGGCGGCCACTAATATTTTTGGCGCCTCGACCTTGAGTTTGATGCCGGGGGCAGGGCAGGGCGGCGGCGACGGCCACGCGCCCGTGGAACCTCTGATGGCTCCGTCCGCCTCCACCAACCAACCAGGATCGCCCGGAACCAATCCGCCCGCGGCGCCCGGAACCAATCCGCCCGCGGCGCCCGGAATCGCCAGCCAGGCCTCCACCAACGCCCCGCTCTCGACGAATTTCTTGTCAACGAATTTATTGAACACCAACGGCCCCGTCACCGTCATTGCGGTGGCGCAGTCGGACTTGGTCGAAACCCCGCCGGGGGTCGCCGCCGCCGTCAATGTGCCGGAGGCCGCCGCCATCGAACGGCGCCTGGGAGAAGTTAGCGCCAAAGGAGGCGACATCCAAATTTCGTTGTCATGGCACAACTACAACGATCTTGACCTTCATTGCATTGATCCGGCCGGCGAGGAAATTCTTTTCAGCAACCGAAGATCCTCCCGCACCGGCGGCGAATTGGACATAGATCAAAACGCGCATCTGCCCTACAACATGTCGCCAGTAGAGAATATTTATTGGCCCTTGGGCGGAGCGCCCGCCGGGCTTTACCGCATCTTCGTCGTGTACTACGCGCCGCATTCTCAAACGGATGCGACTCCTTTTCTCGTGCGCACCGTCGTGCAAGGCCGGACCAATTACTTCAGATCCACGATCATCTACACGGGATTCCGCGAAAGGAAATTGATTTGCAACCTGCGCTACGACCCGGCCAATGCGAACCCCGCCCAGCGCTTCCGGTTTGTTCAGTGATGGCGACCCATGCCCACAGAGAATGCCCGTCAAGCCCCGCTGAGTGTGAGATTGGCCAGCGCACATTACATTGAACATAACATACATTGTGCGAAAGTATTGGCGGAATTCGCCCGTCTATCTCAATCAAGAAAGGTCATCGCCTGTAGTGGCGTGATTGTTCAACGGCCTCCTCGATCGGCGTGGCCGGGACGGCGCCGGTCCAGACCTTGAGTTTGCCGCGTTTGATCACGCGCCCGGAAGTGTTGGCCTCCATCTCCAAAACGATGCGCCCCGGCGTGGCCGATACCATAAGCTTTTGCTTCCGTGGAATCCCGGCCGCCAGTCGCAATTCCCGCGAAAGCACAATCCGGTTGGAGGCGTCGAGTTCGATTGTTGTTTTCATGGCATTACTATGGCGCGGTCATGGCGTATTTGCAAGTTCCCAAATGCGACCTTCAACATTTCACGACTCAAATTCGGCGTGAGCAACCGGCAAAGGGGACAACCTGACCAGAAGATAATTTCGGAAGGCGGCGCCCGGAGAGGCAAACCAAGGTTTCGGTAATTCCCCTAACGCTGTCCGGCTGTTTGCAGCGGATCCCAGTAGCGGGAATTGATGAGCGATTGAACGCTTCCGTCATACGGATTGGCCGGCGGGTTGATCAGATTGCTCTTGCGCCACTCGGAGTGGCCGTCGTTAAACGACATGACCGCCATGCCGAGGTGGCGATTAGGCTCGACTCCTTCGTAGTCAGGAAAACCGCTGTGCTCCACCACCGCCGGGATCATGCAGGCGTCCTCCCACCAAAGGCTGCAACTCCACGAGGGCGGGTCTCCGTAAGGTTCCTTGTCACCAATGAGCAGGCTATCCGAGGCGCAGACGATGGCGCTTCTTTTGAAGGAGTCGCGCCCCGAGAATTCGATCCCGGCGACGGTGAGTTCCCAGGCGCCGTACGGATGGTGTCCGAGGAAGAACCCATTGTAACCATAGCCAACCAGGTTGCAGTCGAAGTTCCATTGCCAAGCCGTCCCGTTTTCCAGCATTTTCCCGGTGATGGAGGGATCGTGGAACAGATTGCTCCGGCCGCCCCCGTAGGTCACGATGTCGGCGCCCCACCAGTTGGTCAGCGAGATAGTGTCGTCGGTGCTGTCGATGTTCAGATTTCGGTGAGCGGGAAAAACGTCCCTGTTATCGTCTGTGTAACACTGCATGAACACACCAATCTGCCGCAAGTTGTTCATGCAAGCCGTCTGCTGCCCTTTGGCCTTGGCCCGCGAGAGCGCCGGCAACAACATCGCAGCCAGGATCGCGATGATCGCTATGACCACCAGCAGTTCGATGAGCGTAAACGCCCCTCGGCCGCGGCAAGCATCTTGCGTGGCCATCGCTTCATAACCACGATTAATGCAAACGCACGTCCCTTCGATTTCGCGCCTCATTCTCATTCTCGATGGTTTCATATTCAGGGCCTTTTGCAGGAACCGCAGACCATTTTGGCCCAATGGCCGGTTTTTGCAAGCCTTTTTTTCATAAGCTTCTTCCTTCGGCCTTCAGCCTCCCAGATGGGCCGCGCCTGACTGGCAAAATTTGGCCGCTTTTGGACGCACAGCAGGGTTTTTTATTTTTTTGTGGTTGGATTTACTTGGATTTACCTACATTTACCTACATTTACCTGATGCCGTCCGCCATCTGATGCGACTCCGATCTGGATCGGACCGCAAAAAAAACCCGGAATTATCTGGAATTATCATGGAAATCAACGACTTACGCAGGTTGGTAGTGTCTTAATTTGGGGAGCGCACGCGCCCCGCGTGCAGTCAGTGAACGCCCTCGTCGCTGACATCAGAAAGTGGGTTCAGCGAGGGCGCTGAACCCTGCACGCGGGGCGCGTGCGCTCCCCAAAAACTCTCCCCGAATCGCCATTCCCATTCAAATGAAGTCAGTTCCCGCAGGTTCGCCGACGCTTGTGCGACAAAAGCCTGCCTCACGGCCCACCCAGACCACTAACCTCTATTTCCGCCCCTATTTCAAAGAACAAGCGCGTTAGCGCCACACATGCTCCATACTACCATGTTTAGATGGGAATGCAACTACGAAAATGAAATTATCATTATTCCGTCACAAGTTTACACCGAAAGTGCGTTTTCTTGATGGATTGATCGCGCAGAGCCGCAGAGCGCAGAGAAGAGAAAGGGAATTATGTTGGAAACTATTCCGGTACAATAACATGCATATCGGTGAACAATCTTTGGAAGTCGAAATCGGCAGGGACAGCGCGCCATAACAATCGTTTTTCTCCGCGCCCTCTGTGCCTCCGCGCGATTCTTTCTCAGATTCTCTTGGGCTAAATGTTAATCCCTTTCTACTGGAACTCAACGTATTTTCAATTTACGAGGCGCGCAAAGGCGTCGTATGTTTGGAGAAAGTCAGGTGCATCTAGCCTCAACATTGCGCTCGTTTATGAGCCGGAGTCTCGCGCCGGAAAATCCGGCTGGCGAGGAGGAATTTAATCGCCTGGCGCTGGCGTTGTTCGCTTTCCAATGCGGGGCGGTGCCGGTCTATCGGGCGTTGTGCGAAAGCAGAAAGGCCGCGCCGGACACCATCCGGCATTGGAGCGAGATTCCTCCCCTCCCGACCAGCGCTTTCAAGGAATACGAAGTTTCCAGCATCCCTGACGGCGAACGGACCCGCGTGTTCCATTCCAGCGGCACAACGGGGCAGATTCCGAGTCGTCATTTCCACAGCGGCGAATCGCTCTCCATTTATGAAGCCTCGCTGCTGCCGTGGTTCGTGCGCCATTTTTTTGCGACGCAGCCGCCGCCGATGAAGCTTGTTTTTTTGACTCCGGAAACGGCCCCGCATTCCTCGCTCGTCCACATGTTCACGACGGTGCGCCGCCATTTTGGGACGCCCCATTCCGCCTTCGCGGGGCGCGCCGCATACGATGGCTCGTGGAGTCTGGACCTGGAGCAAACCCTGGCCGCGGTGCGGGAAGCGGTGGGCGAGAACGAGCCTCTCGGCCTGTTGGGAACGGCTTTTTCCTTTGTCGGATTACTCGATTATATGCAATCCGTCGGCAAACGGTTCGCGTTGCCCAAGGGGTCGCGCATCATGGAAACGGGCGGATACAAGGGCCGCACGCGGACGCTGCCCAAGGCCCAATTGCGCCTTATGCTGGCAAAATTCCTGGGCACTGCGCCCGTGGATGTCGTGGGAGAATACGGCATGAGCGAATTGAGTTCGCAGGCTTACGACAGCGCCGCCGGAATTTTTCATTTTCCACCGTGGGCGCGCGCGCGCGTCATTTCCCCCGAAACCGGCGCCGAGGCGGGCGAAGGCGAAACAGGATTGCTTCGCGTGTTCGATCTGGCGAATATCGGTTCGATTATGGCGGTGCAAACGGAGGATTTGGCGGTGCGGCGCGGCGGCGGTTTCGAGTTGCTCGGACGGGCGGCGGCAGCGGAACCGCGCGGCTGCTCCCTTCAGGCAAGAACTTAGCCATGCATTACGGATCAATGAATCTGCCCAGCTATTTCCTGGCCGACTTGCCGCCCGAGGCCGAATTGACCGCGGGGCTGATCACCGAGGCCTGCCAGACCCTCAAACGCAACGGCCAGCAGTTCCTGGAAGGCCGCGCGACCGAGGGCATCATCCGCGTGCTGGACCGGCTGGGGCGCGATTGGCTTGCGGCTGATTTTCCATTTCGTCAGACGGTGTTACGCGAAGGCCCCGCCGCCATGGGCTTTTCGGCGGAAGTGCTGGCGGCGGGCCTGGACCAGTTTTTTCAGCAATGGACGGCGGAGAATTTCGAGGCTTTGCTCCGCCAGGAGTTGGGGCATGTGCAACGGCTGGACGATTTTTTGCACAACGATCACGAAAGCCATTTGGCGCGCTCGGCCATGGCGCTGGGGCCTCGATTGCTGGCCCACATCGCCCCCGGAAACGTCCCCGCGCCGGCGCTCATGGAAATGGCGCTGGGTTTGCTGGCGCGCTCGGCCCAATTTGTCAAATGCGCCTCCGGCCAGTCGCTGGTCCCGCGAATGTTCGCCCATTCGCTCTATGAGGCGGACCACAAATTGGGCGCCTGCCTGGAAGTCGCCGCCTGGCCGGGCGGGGCCGAGAGCCTGGAATCGGCGCTGTTCGCCGAGGCCGATTGCATCGTGGCCACGGGCAGCGACGAAACGCTGGCCGCGATCCGGCGGAAGCTGCCTGCGGCGACGCGGTTCATCGGCCACGGCGAAAGGGTCAGCTTCGGATACGTCACGCGCGAGGCCCTGGAAGGCAAGGCGGACGCCGTGGTGGAGCGGGCGGCGGCGGATGTGACGGCGTGGAACCAGCGCGGCTGCCTCTCGCCGCACGTCATTTACGTGGAGGACAGCGGCGGAGGGGGCGGCGAGGAATTTGCCAAATTGCTGGCCGAAAAATTGGAAGCACTGGAGAAAATCCATCCGCGCGGCACGTTGAGCGCCGGCGACGCGGCGGCCATCGCGACCCGGCGCGCCTTCTACGAAGTGCGCGCGGCCCATTCGCCGGAGACCAAGATGTGGGCCAGCAGAGAATCAACGGCCTGGACGGTCATTCTGGAAAACGACCCGCGCTTTCAGATTTCCTGCCAAAACAGGTTTATCTATGTCAAGACGGTCCCGGATTTGACCCAGGCCTTGCAAGGGGCCGAACTGGTGCGCGAACACACTTCGACGGTGGGTCTGGCCTGTCTCCCGGCCCAAACGTCCGAATTGGCGCGCCGCCTGGCCCGCTGGGGCGCGAAAAGAATCTGTCCGCTGGGCCGGATGCAGCATCCGCCCCTGGGCTGGCGTCACGACGGCCGCCCGCCCCTGGGAGATTTGGTGACGTGGATTGATTGGGAAAAACGATAACAATGAACTGTATCTTGTATCCAAAGTATCCGTTTAGCACGAACATCACGTGGCGATAAGCTCTAAGAATGGAATTACGGAAAACATTTCAATTTGAGGCCGCCCATTTGCTGCCGCGCCTGCCGGAGTCGCACAAATGCCGCCGGCTGCACGGCCACAGTTTCAAAGTCGAAGTAGCCATCGAAGGCCCATGCGACGCCGCCTTGGGCTGGGTGATGGATTACGCCGAAATGGGCGAGGCCTTCCGGCCCATCTGGGAAAGGCTGGATCATTTTCATTTGAACGAAATCCCCGGCCTAGAAAACCCCACCAGCGAAAACATCGCCCTTTGGATTTGGGGCCAACTCAAACCGCGGCTGCCGTTGCTGACGGAAATCGTCGTGGCCGAGACCTGCACGGCGCGCTGCATCTATCGCGGGCCTGCCGCCAACGCCATATCGTAATATGCACCATCGCCGACTTCTGATCATTCTGACGCTCATCGCCCTGGCCCATCTTGGATTCGCCGCGTACGCGGGCACGTCCAACCTGGCACTGAACGTCATTTATTCTTTCACCAACGGAGTGAGTCCCAACGCCGGCCTGGTCCAGGACGCCGACGGCAATTTCTACGGCACAACGACCACGGGCGGCCCCGGCAATTTCGGCGGCATCTTCGAAGTCACCAGCAACGGCGAGCTGACCAACATGATCTGGCTTGGTGGCACCAATGGCGCGGCCCCGCTGGCCTCATTGATCGAAGCAGACGGTGATTTCTACGGGACAGCGTCGGGCGGCGGGGCCAGCGGCGACGGCACATTCTTCAGAATTACGCCTGCCGGCAAATTCCAGTTGCTGGCCTCCTTCAGCGAACCCAACGGTTCCAACCCGATGGCGACTCTGCTGGCGGGGACAAACGGGTGCTTCTACGGCACCACTTTCAACGGCGGCTCCAACAACCTGGGTTCGATCTTTCAGATCAACGCGGCCGGCGTCATCAGCAATGTGTTTTCCTTTGGCGGCAGCAACGGCGCGAATCCCGCAGCGGGATTGATTCAGGGGAGCAATGGAAATCTTTACGGCACGACGGAATACGGCGGGTCCAATGGGCTTGGGACAGTGTTCATGTTGACCTACGCGGGCGCGTTCAGTAATTTATCCTCCTTCACCAGCGACACCGGCGCGTTTCCCGGCGGATTGATTGAGGACGCCGCCGGCAATTTTTACGGCCCCACCATCAGCGGCGGGGCCGCTTTCGCAGGCACGATATTCAAACTTAGCCCGTTCGGCGGGGCGCGGACCTTCTTCACGTTTGACATTAACAACGGTGCCAATCCCAATTCCCCGCTGACCGTGGGCAACGACGGCAATTGGTATGGCACCACCGAGGAAGGAGGCGCTTTTGGCGCGGGAACGATCTTTCGCCTCAATGCGATGGGCTTCCTCACCAATTTGATTTCCTTTGACGGCCCCGACGGCGCTCTGCCGCGCTCCGGCGTGATTCAGGGAACCGATGGGAATTTTTACGGGACGACTCCCCAAGGCGGCGCCTACGGTTTCGGGGAAATTTATCAATTGACCGGCTTTGCGCCTGTGATCGTCACACCGCCGGCGAGCCGGAAATGGGCCAGCAACAGCACGGCGCTATTCTCCGTTGTGGCCGAAGGCAGCGGTCCTCTGAGTTATCAATGGGTGTTCGATGGCACCAATAGCATCCCCGGCGCCACCAACGCCAGCTTGGTTGTAAGCCACGCGCAATTGACCAATTCCGGGACCTACACGGTCATCGTTTCCAATGCCTACGGCGCCGTCACCAACTCCAACGCCGTCCTGAGCGTGACGGCGCCGACAGTCGTCATCGTCGCTCCGCCCGCGACCGTGAGCAACGCGTCGCTGACCATTTTGGGCACGGCGGCCGGCCCCGCCGGCGTCGCCAGCGTGCTCTGTCAACTGAACAGCAACGGGTGGTTCGCCCCTTCCGGCACGACTCATTGGCAGACGGCCGTCTTCTTGCAGCCCGGCACGAACACGTTCCAGGCGCAAAGTTTCGATCCCGTTGGCAACGCCTCCGCCATCAAAAGCATTGCGTTTTTTTATGCCACCGTCAGCCCGTTGACGCTGCAAACCAACGGCCACGGCTCTATCTCAACCAGCTTCAAAGGGACCAACCTGATCGTGGATCGAAGCTACACCGTGCGGGCCATTCCCGGAACGGGCCAGCTCTTCCTGGGTTGGAGTGGATCGGCTCCTGCGACGGCGAATCCCCTGACTTTCGTGATGCAATCCAACATGGTCGTGCAGGCCAAATTCTTCACCAACCCCTTCATTGCCGCGGCGGGAATTTACGACGGTTTATTTTTCGATACCAACGCAGTAGGCGAACAAAGCTCCGGCTTGTTGAGCAGCCTGGTTATAAAAACAACGGGCGCATACAGCGGCGTGGTTGCAATCAAAGGTGTCCACTTTGGTTTTACGGGCAGCTTTGATGTCGCGGAGCAGCAGAGCACCCCGACCGTTGCGCGTCCCGACGCGCAGGGCGGTCCACTGGCGCTGAACATGACGTTGGGCGCCAATGAAGTTACAGGAACCATTTCAGGAAATGACGAAGGCGGGTGGACCTCCGCGCTGCTGGCGGAAAAGGCCGGTCCGTTCGCCGGCTCGGCCGAATACACCCTGCTCATTCCTCCTGGCCTTGGCGCGCCGTCCGCTTCCCCGCCCGGTTACGGCTACGCGCTGGTGACCAATCACAACGGAGTTGTCGCCTTGGCCGGCGCGCTGGCGGATGGCGCCGCTTTCAGTCAAACCGCGTCCGTCGTCGGCGCCGGCAACGTGCCGTTTTACGCCAGTCTTTACGGCAACACCGGCCTGTTGTTCGGTTGGTTGAACGTGGACGGCGGCTTAACTGGGGCGAATCTTTGGTGGATCAAGACGCCGTCAGCCTCCAGCGCTCTTTATACTAACGGCTTCACCAACATCGTAACCAACGCCCTCGCCTCCGCCTGGACCAAACCGCCGGCTAACTATCTTCCGTCCGGCGCGCTCACGATTTCCAACACAAGCCTTGCCCTGGATTTTCCCGTTTCGATTACCAACAGCACCATGCTCAAAGAAGCTGGTTCGCCGACCAATTCATTGACCGGCGTCTTCTCTCCGAAAACGGGTTTGCTTAAGATTACCTTTGGCAATGGCGCGGGCAAGGCCACAACAGTCGGTTACTGCGCCATTCTGGGGGATTCAACCAACGGTGGCGGATATTTTCTGACTAAAACCAACGCAGGGACGATCCTACTGTCACCATGAAGGGGAGTTTTCGATTCATAATTGCTTCGGAACTCATCGTCGTCCTGGCGGACTGTTATGGTTGATCTCAACGGAGCGCGGTCAATTCCACGCGGGGTTTGATGCCCAGATCTTCGGCGATGTTCTTGACGATCAGCCCCAGGTTTCGCGCGGTGGGATTGCCGTTCCGGTTGAGCATCCGATGAAGGGATTTTTCGCCCAGGCCGGTTTGCCGCGCCAGTTCTTTGAAACTGATTTCGGCGTGGACCAAATCGCGCAGCATCGAAAGGCCCTCGGCGGTTTCGCCTTCAAGGATTGCGTTGATCGCTTCCACATAAAGTCCTCGTGCAAATTCTGGCTCGCGTTTTATCCGCGCGATGATCGTTTCTCTGTAGTCTCGTGTCGTTATCACAATTGAGATGCCCCCACGATAATACCAATTCTCACAGATAATCGATACATTCCCCCCGGTAGGGCTGCGCTGCCGCGCAGCCTACAAACCCGGCGGCGCAGCAGCGCCGCCCTACCTTTGCACCGATTGTCATTGGAAAATGGTATTACATTATTCATGCGCTCGGTGGTGACGTGGCTGAATTTTGCAAAATTTTCCGCGCGGCCTTGGCGATGCTTTCGGCCAATTCTGGCGGCTGGAGAACACGGGCATTGCCGGCCCAGCCCAGGACCCATCGTTCGACTTCGGCCAGGCTTGAGAGCTTCAGGCGCAATTCCAGGCCCCCGTCCTTCAACTCGCGCAAGACCTGCGATTCATGCCACTTTTTCTCGCGGATGTAATCGGCCACCAGTTCGTTGAAATGAATGACGACCTCAAAACTCCCCTGCCCTGATTGCACGCCAAAGCTGTCGCGCAGCCGCTTTTCCAGGGAGAATTTTTGCGGGCGGGAAAAAGTCCGGCCCGTCGGTTCCACAGCCTTGATGCGGGCGGGCACGAAAGTCCGAATATCCTGCCGCAGATGGCACCAGGCGAAAAGGAACCATTCGCCGTTGATGTTGGCGAGGTGATACGGGTCCACCACGCGCAATTCCGTGGCGCGCTGGCCGGGCTTGCGATACGTCAACTGCAATTGCGCGCGTTGCGCGGCCGCTTTGGACAAGGCGTCGAAAGTTTCCAGATTGACAATCGGCTCCGCCCGCGTGCGAAAAGAAATCGTTTGCTCCCATTCGGCCACGTTGAGCGAGACGGTGTCGGGCAGCGAGGCGGCCATTTTTTTGAAGGCGCTGACCAGCGGGCGCTCGAAGGCCGTGCCGCGATACTGTTGGAGGGCCTTTTCCGCCACCAGCAGCGCGAACAATTCGCCCTCGGTGATTTGCAGCGTGGGAAAATTGCCGACTTCCTCGGTGTAAGTGTAGCCGTTGCGGGCGCGGTCGAAGGCCAGCGGCAACTCCAGCCTGTCACGCATAAACTCAAGATCGCGGTGAATGGATTTGGCGCTGACTTCCATCTCGGCGGCCAGGGTGGTCGCGTTGGGATGGCGGCCGGATTGGAGGGCCTGATGAATCCGCAGCATCCGCTCCAGCGGCGGACGGGAATGAAGCAACTTTTCGGATTTCGCCTTCACGCGCGGGTTTGGAACAAGATGTTTTGAACAGGAGAAAACAGAGAGAACAGAGCGTCACTGGATATGGTCCATCTCTCCGTTTCCTCTGTTGCCTCCTGTTCGCATCGTGGGTTCGGTTGCGACTGACTCCCAGATTGCCCGCGATCAGGTGATCTTCGACAGCAACTCGTCGTTGGTCTTGTGCTTCTTCAACGCCGCCAGCAGCGTCTCCATGGCCTCGACGGGGTTGAGATCCACCATCATGCGGCGGAGTTTGCGGATGGACTCGATATTCTTGGGGGAAAAGAGTTTCTCCTCCTTGCGCGTGCCGCTCTTGGGAATGTCCAGCGCGGGAAAAAGCCGGCGCTCGGAGAGCTTGCGGTCCAGAATCAATTCCATGTTGCCCGTGCCTTTGAACTCCTGGAAAATCAACTCGTCCATGCGCGAGCCGGTGTCCACCAGCGCCGTGGCAATGATGGTCAGCGAGCCGCCCTCCTCGATCTTGCGCGCCGAGGCGAACATCTTGCGCGGAATCTCCAGCGCGCGGGCGTCAACGCCCCCGGTCATGGTGCGTCCGCTGCCGCCATGCACGCTGTTGTAAGCGCGGGCCACGCGGGTGATCGAGTCCAGCAAGACAAACACGTCCCGGCCGCTTTCCACCATCCGGCGGCAGCGTTCGATCATGAAACGGGAAAGGCGCACGTGCGTTTCCAGGTCCTGGTCGTTGGAAGAGGCGACCACCTCGGCCTTGACCGAGCGTTGGAAATCGGTCACTTCTTCCGGCCGCTCGTCAATCAACAGCACCATGGTATAGACTTCCGGGTGATTGGCGGTCACGGCGTTGGCAATCTGCTTGAGGATCGTCGTCTTGCCCGTGCGGGGCGGGGCCACGATGAGGCCGCGCGTGCCCTTGCCGATGGGCGTGACCAGATCAATGATGCGGGTTTCCAGCAAATCCGGCGAGGTTTCCAGATTGATTTTCTCAATCGGGTCAATCGTGGTCAGGTTCTCGAAACGGACGGCCTTGGTGTAGTCTGAAAAGGGCTTTTCGTTGACCTTGTCCACCGTTTTGAGTTGGGGGCTGTTGCCGCGATGGGGCGGCTGGGTTTCGCCGGCGACCAGGCAGCCTTCGCGCAAAAAGCTGCGTTTGATGGTGTCGGGCGTGACAAAGATGTCGCTGGGTTTGGGATGATAATTGTTCTCGCGGGTGCGCAGGAACCCGAACCCTTTTTCAGAGATTTCAAGAAAACCCGACCCGTAGTCGGACGCGGTGGCGCTAGGCGCTATGCTCATATAATGACTTGTAATGCAAACGTGTTGAGGCCCTGCCTAAACTGCCCCGAAAAACCACTTTCTTCAGAAATCAGAATTTTGGAGGACCGTTGCGCCGGTCTCAGAATCTACTGGCACAACCTCGGTCAGACCTTCAACAGCCCAAAACTTAGACCATAAGGCGATTATTGCAACTACTATTTTCAACCCCCGACTTCGGCCTTGGCTTCCGCCGCCAGCGCCGTGCTCAAATACCGCTCTCCCGTCGAGCAAGCCACGGTCACGATCATCTTGCCTTTGTTCTCCGGCCGCCTGGCCACGGCAATGGCCGCCACGACGTTGGCTCCCGTCGAGATGCCCACCAGCAACCCCTCCTCCTTGGCCAGCCGCCGGGCCATGACAAAAGAATCGTCGTTGCTAACTTGCACGCACTCGACAATTTGCGGATGGCCTTTGCTGTCCTTGAGATGCAAATTCTTGGGAATGAACCCCGCGCCCGTGCCTTGAATCTTATGCGGCCCCGGTTTCAACGGCTCTCCAGCCAGACATTGCGAAATGACCGGCGAATCCTTCGGTTCCACTGCGATGGCCTGGAAGGACGCCTTGCGCGGCTTGATAACCTCGACACACCCCGTGATGGTGCCGCCGGTTCCCACCGCCGAAACCAAAATATCAACTTTGCCGTCGGTATCATTCCAAATCTCTTCCGCCGTCGTTCTGCGGTGGATTTCCGGGTTGGCTGGGTTTTCGAACTGCTGCGGGATCCATGAGCCTGGCGTTTCCCGCGCCAATTGTTCGGCGCGGGCGATGGCCCCTTTCATCCCTTCGGTGCCCGGCGTGAGCACCAATTTCGCCCCCAGCATCGCCAGCAACGTCCGCCGTTCCAGCGACATGGTATCGGGCATCGTCAAAATCAATTTATAACCCTTGGCGGCGGCCACGAAGGCCAGCGCGATGCCGGTATTGCCGCTGGTCGGCTCGATAATGACGGTGTCCTTCTTGAGCACGCCCCGCCGTTCCGCGTCCTCGATCATGGCCATGCCGATGCGATCCTTGACGCTGCCCAGCGGATTAAAAAATTCACATTTAAGGAGGATGGTGGCTTCCAGACCGGCGGTGACGCGATTGAGGCGGACCAGCGGCGTGCCGCCTACGGTTTCGACGATATTATTGAAAATGCGTGCCATGAGACAAAAGTGTTTCTATTTAATGATACGCCAACATATTGTCCCAATCCCCGGCCAGCGCAAGAATTTTTTTCCTCGGGATTTCCCCGCTCTAAAATTGGCACCCCCGCCCGGAATTGAACCGGGATGGACGGTTTAGGAAACCGCTCCTCTATCCATTTGAGGTACGGGGGCATCTTGAAAAGCCGACGCCTTAAATCGTACACTGACACCTATAATTGCCACACACTTGGCAGCAGCAGCAACCCATTTCAGACCGCGCGCATCTCACCGTTCTAACTGGGGGCGCGATTTCGCTCTTCCCTTCTTGGGCGTGTGTGCCAGCATTGATAGCAGGACCGGAATGGATCAGATATGCCACAATTCATTGTCAGACAAGTCGAAGAAAAGGTCGTCAAGAAGTTGAAACAACAAGCGGGCGCGCATGTGGATTCGATGGAGGAGGAACATCGTCGCATCCAGCGGGAGTCGCTGCTCGGAAAGGCGGGCCAGCGGATCTCCTTCAAAGATGCTCTCCTGGCCATGCCCAACGTTGGCAAGGACAAGGATTTCGAGCGCGGTCCGCAGCTTGAGCGGACGATTGAGCAATGAGCGGCTGCCTGCTTGATACCAACTTTCTGAGCGAGCTGCCAAAGGAGCAGGCTTGTCTTGAACTCCATTGATGGCATCTTGTTGACCCATGATGTCAGCTTGGAACAGTTTCAAACCCAGACAACGCCGGCGAGTGTTGCTGGTGTTTCCGCGGTACGCCAAATCGTTCGGCACCTTTGACCATGCCTTCGCGCTGCTGGGGGTGCGCGCCTTTATGCCGCCGCAGGGCATCTTGCTCATCGCCGCCCTGCTGCCGCGCGAATGGGACGTGAAGTTCGTGGATGAAAACGTCCGGCCTGTCCGGTCCGACGAACTGGACTGGGCCGACGTGGTGTTCCTTTCCGGCATGCACGTGCAGCGGGCGCGGATCAATGAGTTGAACCAGCGCGCGCATCGGGCGGGCAAACTCACAGTGCTGGGAGGGCCTTCGGTCTCGGCCGCCCCGGAGTTTTACCCGGAGGTGGACGTGCTGCACTGCGGTGAAACGGGAGACGCGACATGGAGGCTCTTCGAGCATCTGGATCAGAGTGTGGACCGTCCGCCAAAACAACTGGAATTTCGCACGGGCGAGCGCCTGCCGTTGAACGAATTTCCCTCGCCCGCATACGCTCTGCTTCAGGCCGGCCATTACCTGATGGGCAGCATCCAGTTCTCCAGCGGATGCCCGTTCACCTGCGACTTCTGCGATATTCCGGGCCTGTATGGGCGCAAGCCGAGGTCGAAAATGCCCGCCCAGGTGGTTGGTGAATTGGACCAGTTGTGGGAGGCCGGGATGTATTCGGTTTATTTTGTGGATGACAACTTTATCGCCAATCCAAACGCGGCGCTGGAACTTCTGCCGCACCTGGTCGAATGGCAAAAGCGGCATGGCCGTCCGCTGCGTCTGGCCTGCGAAGCCACCCTCAACATCTCGATTTACCCGCACATCCTCGAACTCATGCGCCAGGCCGGTTTCATCACGGTTTTTTGCGGCACCGAAACGCCCGAACCGGCGGCCTTGCGGGCCATGAAAAAGACGCAGAACCTGCGCCGTCCGATTCTGGAAAGCGTCCAAACCCTGAACCGCTACGGCCTGGAAGTCGCGTCGGGCATTATACTGGGATTGGACACCGACACGCCCGAGACGCCCGGGGCCATTCTCGACTTCGCGCAAGAATCGCAGATCCCTTTGATGACCGTGAACCTGCTTTATGCGTTGCCCAAGACGCCGCTTTATGACCGGCTCCAACGCGAGGGAAGAATCCTGAGCGACCCGGAGGGCGATTCCAATATCGCCTTCCTCGAACCGAGGGAAACGGTGGTGGAGCGGTGGCGGCGGGTCATCGCGCACCTTTACGAGCCGGCCAATGTTTATGCCCGTTTTGTGACTCAAACTCGCCGCACTTATGCCAACCGGGCTGCGCCGGAAAGCGCCTTCCAACAATTGAGCTGGCGCAACGCCCGGCGCGGCGCGCGGATTTTTAGCCGCATCGTCTGGCACGTCGGATTGCGCAGCAACTACCGCCGGCATTTTTGGAAGTTGTTTTGGAGTCTAATTTGGAAGGGGCAATTGGAGAACATATTCCACATCACGATCGTCGCCCATCACCTGATCTCCTACACGCGCGAAGCGCTTCAAGGCCGGGGGCAAGCCTCAAACTACTCCCTGCAAACGGTGAAGGATTGAGGGAACTGCATTGGCTCAAGACGCTTTGTTTCGTCGGGGAAGGTTCGCTTTCGGCATAGCGCGGCAAGCCGCAACCCAATTTTCACCACGAAGGACAGAAGATCACGAAGAAGAATCGTACAGTTTTTCATATTCAAGACTTCGTGTCCTTCGTGCTCTTCGTGCTCTTCGTGGTGAAAAAGTTTTGTCAGAAACCCGCCTGCTGGAGCGGGCGCACGAACAACAAGAAGAGATCAGCGCCCGGCATTCGAGAAAATGCGCCGCACCTCGACCTCTACAAGAGTCTCCGGCCAGTCGGGGTGTTGGGCGCGCAGACCGGCAGCCTTCATTTCGCGCGCGGACCAGTAAAGACGCTCGGCTACCCTGAGTCGTTCCTGGCCGGACATGGCGCGAAGGACTTCAATTTGTTTCGAACCGGGTTGTTCATCCGCCAGCATGGAGCAAGTATGCGCCGCTGCGACCACTGGCGCAAGAGAAAGGCGGTTCTTCGCCTGTGGGGCGTGAAACCCAGGCTTGCTTTGTGTGGCCAAAGTCATTAAGCTGCAAAGATGGTCATCATACGATTTGCCGATCAAGAGTCCAGGCGGAAGGCGCTCGGTTACATCGCCAGACGCTTCTCGGGCAAGAGTTGGGCGACGGGAGAAGTGATGGTGCCCGAGGCCGCATTGCCCTCGTTGGCCTCGGAAGGCTTTCATTTCACCGTCCAGCCATCTTGCGATGGAACTCCGAAACTTTCTCCGCAATCGCGTCAGCCAAATCCGCCGCCACCCGGCTTTCGGCCGCGGCCAGGGCCGGGTAGCCATCAGGCTCGGCCGTTGGACTCCAGGGCGAGGTCTGGCGCAGTTCGGCCCGCTCCAACAGATGCGATTTCGCATCCAATATGCGGACCTCCGCCGAAACTTCCGCCTCGCCCGCCGGCTTGAGCCGGCCTTGCATCGAACGCAGCTCGATTTCCAACACCAGCTCCGGCGTGTTGGTGATCGCTGAGGGCAGCGGGGTCAATTGGCAATCGGGCAGCTTCCGCGCGAAACGATCGGCCATGACGCGGGCGAATCCGGCCTGCGGCGTCTCCTCCCACACGTTCTCCTCCGAGAGCCGCAACTGGTTGGAGCCCAACTCCACGAGCATTTGCTTGGTGCGCAAATACTCAACGGATGTCATGCGCAGGCCGACCAGAAATACCTTGTTGCTCTCCACCGCGGCCGCGGGAGGCGCGGGCGCGGGCGTCGAAAGCAGATAGAATCGCGTATGGTCGGTCCGAGGAGCGAGGCAGCCGGACAAAAGGCCCGTCGCGATGGCGAAAAAGAGAAAATATCGAAATCTCATAAGTCATTTCTCCGTGGCCCGGCCGCGCGCGAGCGATTCGGGATGGCGCTCCACATAGTCAATGAGTCTTTGCAAACTTTGGATGGTGTCTTGCAGGCTGCGCAAATCTTCCGCGGCCTGCGGCGGCAAAGGCGCGGCGCCGCGCAGCAGCACGCCCAATTCCGCCGAGCGGGCTTCCAAGTTGGTGCGGATGCTGGCGAAGTTGGTCGCCATCACATCCATGTCCGCGCCAAACGCGGCCAGGTTGGTTTGGACGCTGTCCGCCGCGCCATCCAGTTTGGTGAAAGCCCGGTCCAGTTTCGGCGCGGCATTGGAGGCCATTTGGGCGATCTGGCTGACCGCCACCGCGATCTGGTCCCTGTTGGCCAGCAGAATCTCGTTGGCGTTGGTGGCCAGGACGCGGATGGCCTCGATGGCAGCCGAGGTCTTGAAGACCAGGTGGTTGGTCGTGCTTTCGTCCAAAATCCTGCTGACGGAACCGAGCAGATTGGTTATCCCCTCGCTGTTCAAAACATCTTCCAGTTTATCAATCACCTTGGCGATGGTGGATTCCCGCGCCGGGATCCATTTGTCGTCGCCGTAATACTTCTGGTACTCGGAGTTTTTCCACGAGCGGTATTCATAGGCCCGCAGCGGTTCGATCTTCAAATCCACGGAGAGCTTGAAGCTGACCAGGCCGGAAATACCCAGTTGGGCGGAGACTTCCCTGCCCCGCAGCATGTCATCAAACGACTGGCCGCCCTTGCTGATCCGCTTGACCCGGTCGCGGTCCAAATGCACGACGACAGCGGAATAGACTTTGTTGGTTTGATCATAAAACAAATCAATCGAATCCACTCTCCCGATGGCAACGCCATTCAAACGCACCGTCGCGCCGGGGTCCAGGCCCGTGGCCGTTTCGTCGAAGAAAATCACGTATCTTTTTTCCCACAGGCCGTTAAGCGGCCCCCACAGGATGATCGCCGCGACGGCCAGCAAAAGAGCGCCGACCACAAACGCGCCCAGCTTGGCGGGATGGAATTCAGTTCGTGTCATGCAATTGGGTCGTTCCGGGATGGCCTCGTGGCAGCCGGTTCAGGAAGGCGCGCACCGCTTTATGCGGCGATTGCCGAGCCATTTCCGCCGGCCTTCCGATTTCCACCATGCCCTGGCTCTCCTTGCTCAACATCATGGCGTGGTCGGCAATGGCGAAGATGCTGGCCAACTCGTGCGTCACCACTACCAGCGTCGTCCCCAGCGTGTCGCGCACCCGTTTCATCAGATCGTCCAATTCGCGCGCGGACGGCGGGTCCAGGCCGGCGGACGGTTCGTCAAAAAAAAGAATGGTCGGGTCCAGCGCCATGGCCCGGGCCAGCCCGGCGCGTTTTTTCATCCCACCGCTCAATTCGGATGGGAAAAAATGGGCGTAGGAATCCATGCGCACTAGCGCCAGCTTGAGCATGACTACCTCTGCGATCGTTTTCTTGTCCAGCGACGTGTGCTCGTTCAAAGGCAGCGCGACGTTTTCCGCCACCGTCAGCGAACTCCACAACGCGCCGCTTTGGTAGAGCACGCCAAAACGCTTCTGGATTTCCTCCCGCTCCGCTCCGCGCGCGCCGGAAAAATCCCGGCCCAGGAAAACCACCTCGCCCGCCGACGGCGGATTCAGGCCGATGAGATGCTTGAGCAAAGTACTCTTGCCGCAACCGCTTTCGCCCATGATGACGAAGATTTCGCCGTGCCGCACCTCGAAATTGAGGCCGCGCAGGACCGTTTTCCGGTCATACCCGCAATCCAGATTTCGCACCACAATGGCTTTGGATTCGTTTGCGGTCATAGGCTCCCTAAGCGTGCGAACACGCTCCAAAAATCGCGTCCACCACGATGATGTACAGAATGCTCTTGACCACCGATGACGTGGTGGCCACGCCGACACCATCCGCGCTTCTCTCCGCCTTGAGTCCGGTGGCGCAACCGATGCCAGCCACTCCCACGGCGAAGACCAGGCTTTTCAACAGCCCCACTTGCAGGTCCGACAAATGCAGCGCCTGCCATGTCTCCGACAGGAATGCCGATCGCGCCACGCCCAGAACAGTGACGCTGACTGTCAATCCGCCCAGGATGCCGAGCAAGTCGGCGTAGAGCACCAGCAAGGGCATCATGCAAGTCAAGGCCATCAAGCGCGGCAGCACCAGAAATTGAACGGGCGAAAATCCCCACGTCCGCAGGGCATCCACCTCCTCCGAGGCTTCCATGCTGGCCAGATGCGCGGCAAAGGAGGCGCCGATCCGCCCCGCCAGGACGATGGCCACCATGATCGGCCCCATTTCGCGCACCAGGGCCACGCCCACCAGGTCCGCCACGTAGATTTCCGCGCCGAATTGGCGCAATTGCAGCGCGCCCTGCCAGGCCAGGATGCAGCCCGTCAGGAAGCTGATCAGCCCGACGATGCCGAGGGAGGCCGGGCCGCACTCCTGCATGACCATTCGGCATTCGGGCCAGCGCAAAACCTTGGGCATGCGGCAGGCCTTGGCCAGCGCCTGCGCGCATTCGCCCGTGAAGTAAAGCGCGCGATAGGCTCCGCCGAATAAGCCAATGGCCTTCAGCCCGGCGCTCTTAAACAACCCCCCCTGCTCTGCCGACGGCGGCCTCGGCGGTTTGATTTGGGGAACCTCCTCCAACAATCGCTTGAGGTGTTGCGGGAGAGTATCCACGTGAAACGGAATTCGGGTCTCCTCGCATTGACGGCGCAAGCGGAGCAAGAGCGCCAGCAAGCTGCTGTCCCATTGTTTCACACCTTCGGCGCGGCAGCAAACCTCCGTCGCCCCTTTGGCCAGCGCCTGTTCAAGCGCAACCAAGGACGGCCGAGGCGCGCGCCAAGTCCAATCCCCGTCGAAAAAAACCGAGAGAGAGCCGCGCTCCTGTTGGACGCGCAACGAAGGGGGCGCGGTGATTCCCGCGTCCGCACTCGGTATAGGCACATCTTCCATAAACGCGGGACAAAGACATCCAAAACCCCTGGACGCTATAGAAAAGGCTCGGCAGAGGCAAGGCGCTTTTAACGCCTATAAAATTCCTGTTGACATGGCAACAACCTTGGCGAGGACTTCGCGGCGGCCGTTGGTGCCTGCGCGCCCGATCCGGTAATCAATCCTTTGATCGCCCTACAACCGTGAGAATTTTTGCAACTCGCGCAGTCTCTGGATCATAAGGATGAACCAGTTGCCGAAGAAACTCCATGGCCTCAAATCTCTTGAGCGGCGGCTGGCGCATCCAATAATCCACTTCCCCCTGATCGTCGTGCAAATCCACAACCGTGAGCGCCGTTCGATCAACCCGCGCGTTTTGCAGCAGAGGTGAAATCATGGTTCACTTCAGCGCCGCCTCGATGGCCTCCACGACTTCCGGCGTTTCCGGCTTGATCGAAGACCCGAAGCGCTTGACAACCTGCCCGTTGCGGTCAATCAGGAATTTCCCGAAGTTCCACTTGACTTCCCCGGGGAATGCCGCGCCGCTGCCGGTCAGCGCGGCGTAAAGCGGGCACTTTTCTTTGCCGATGACGTGGACTTTAGCCATCAACGGGAAAGTCACGTGATAAGTGTCCGTGCAGAAAGCCTTAATCTCGTCGGGCGTGCCCGGCTCCTGCCCTCCGAAATCGTTGGAGGGCACGCCGATGATCACGAAGCCCTTGTCCTTGTATTTCTCGTAGAGGGCTTGGAGGGGTTTGTATTGAGGAGTGTAGCCGCACTTGGAGGCGACGTTGACCAGCAGGATGACCTTGCCGGCATAATCTTTGAGCGAAGTGTCCTTCCCGTTGATGTCTTTCAAAGGGATGTTTTGCAGCGCCGGCTCATTGTCGGCCAGCGCGATTTGGGCGGCGCACAAAACCATCGCAAGAGTAAGAATCATTTTCATGGCCCTATTTTGCCCGCCGCCGCCCAATTTGTCAAAAGTCTTTTCACAGAGGCCTGGACGCAACGACTTGCGAAACAAAAACATTGACATAGGGGTTTTAAGGTGTAGTGTTAATGGCAACAAATCTGCTGCATTTTATGTCGCTTGAAAAAGAATTGGAGACGTTCCAGCGAGAGCTTCCCAATCTGTTGGCCGACGAAGGCAAATTTGCCGTAGTTTCTGGCGATCAGATCCTTGGAATATATACTTCGTACGAGGATGCTTTGGCCATCGGGTACGAAAAGTGCGGTTTAAAGCCGTTCTTGGTCAAAGAGATTCGAGCCATTGAACAAGTTCGATACTTTAGCCGCGATCTGACTTTTCCGTGCCCCACTTAACGCTTCCAATAACCCCGATGGGGCCAATGCTCGATTTTGTTTGCGGCATCAGCAAACCCCGCGCAGATGCCTTGTGAAAAGCAGGACTTCCAGTACCGGCGGCCAGAAATTTGAAAGGGCTGTTGGATACCGGAGCAAGCATCACTTGCGTCGATCCATCGGTGTTGAAATCTTTGGGCATCGTTTCCACCGGGACCATTCCTCTTCATACGCCATCAACCAAGCCGGGGATCCCTCATGTCGCCAATCAGTTTGACATCAGCTTCGTGCTGAGCCATCCGACGGCCACACGAACGTGGTCCGCGCTTCGTGTCATCGAAGCAGAACTCGCCCATCAAGGGATTCAAGCTCTCGTTGGCAGGGATATTCTTGAATCCTGCCTGATGACTTACGACGGCCAAGCAGGAACATTTGCGCTCGGCTTCTGATTTAGAGGAATGGCCCACTTGCTCCGTGGTGTGGTTTGGCGCGGTGCTCTCTCGGGGGTTCCCCTTCCCCACGCTCCAACGCCCAAATTACCAGGCGTTGCCAACCGGGCAAATGGAAAACCTGACTTTCCAAAAAAAACCATCCGGGTCAACGGGCTTCACAAGTTCTTCTTGACGTGTGATATGGCGCTAGTCGCAAAGAAAAGGCTTGCTTTTGAACGGTTGAAGGAATGACTATGTCCGCAATGAAATGCCCCGGATGTGAAGGATTGGGCACGCGAGCGACATTAGCAAAGGAAGTCGAGCAAATGTTGATTGAGCATTTTTCTGCTTATTGGGAAACACATCCATCAAGTTCCGTACAGCGCCAAAAGGTTATCAGACTGATTCAGGCACGAGTCTCTTCGACGCCCGATGATGTCCTTCAGGATATTCTAAATCCGAGAGTGCCACCGTTAAAAACCGCCGGGATACTCGACAAAATTGTGGACACAGTTTACGGAGGGAATTCCGATTTCTTCTTAAGGTTACTGGTGAAAAAGAAACCCCGCAATGCCTAACAGTCGGCTTGAGGAAACAGCCGCCCCGCTACTCTGTTTTGCACCGGCGCGGCAGTTCGTGATCTCGTCGTGTCGGCAGGCGTCCTGCTCGGTTGGTTATGGGTCAGCTTTCTACATTAGTATTGACAATAGATGAAAAAGGGCTTGCTTTTGAACGGGCCATAGTCCATACATTGTTCGAAAGAACATGCGATGTCTTGCACGGATTGAGCGTTCCGATACTGACCTCAGACAACCATAAGGGAATCTTCGTCAATGAACAGGTTTCGAGTGCGAAATGGACCCGGGCTGCTCAGCAGAAGATAATTTCGGATGGCGGAGCCTAGAGAGGCAAACCAAGGCTCCGGCAATTGCATCGGTGGACTCGTCCAGTGCGGCGGATCCATGTCAAGCTTGGTCGAAAGGTACACTGCAAGCGCTTGCATGTAGGAGTCCAGCATGGCGCGTTTATCCACGAGGCCTGCCAGAGCCGCTGGTTTCTGTTGCAGCATGGCGAAAGAGCCGCATGCTTGGAATTCATGAAGGAAATCCTTGATCTCCATTCCGGCGTCGGCTCCTAGCAAGATATGTTCGGCAACCTCACTCAACGATTTTGGTCTTTGGAAAAAGCTCATCACACACCTCTTGAATAAAATACTGGGTTTTCGCCGGGATGCGTTCTTTTGGATATACAGCCAGAAAACCAAAAACGAGGCATCCGCGTAGATCGTCATTGGCGCAAGTCCCGCAGGGCCGCTTGAGCATCCTGTTCGGGAGCGCCCTCACAAAGACGGTCCAACTCAGCATGGATTTGCCGCGCCGTGAGCCGCGCGCGCTTGCGGCGCGACAACACCAGCGGTTCCTTGCCGTCCTCCAATTGCAGCGATTGTCCGGGCTTCAAATGCGAAGCCAGAGACGGGTTGCGAACCAATTCCCGTTTGGAAAGCGTCTTAATGTTGACAAATATGTCAGCAAATCCAAAGATGGGCAAGTCCATTGAGTAAACCTGACCTTCCTAAAAACCCATCCACGGCACGAGCACCGCCATCCTGGCGCGGTGTTCCGTTTACACAAACGCAGTGACGAGTTTTGAAAGTGTCCCGCGGATTGGCGCCGAAATCAGCGCCGGACTTTCCAAAAGCGGAACTGGCGTTCCGCACTCCACGACGCTCTCGCGTTCACGGCAGACGGCCGATAAACCGGCAGGTCTTGGAGTGCGCGCGCGCCAGCGCCGCTTTCCCACCGACTTTCCAAAAGCGGAACTGTCGTTCCGCACTCCGCGACGCTCTCGCGTTCACGGCAGACGGCGGATAGACCGGCAGGTCTTGGAGTGCGCGCGCGCCAGCGCCGCTTTCCCACCGAAT
>Ga0302325_10001749_pt1 | contig 54596 bp, 48 predicted proteins | sample Palsa_T0_2_FD_201948 | JGI IMG/M metagenome (GOLD analysis project Ga0302325, IMG submission 201948) | Peat permafrost microbial communities from Stordalen Mire near Abisko, Sweden - Palsa_T0_2 | ecosystem: Environmental > Terrestrial > Soil > Palsa > Peat permafrost | place: Sweden: Abisko... | reverse complement strand
ATCGGGCGTCAGTCCATGCCCGCATCGCGCGCGTTCACCGCCGCCATCAGTCCCGATCCGGACCTGAACCTGGTCGGCGTCGGCGTCGGCGAGAAAACCGTGGACAACCGGCGTACCGGAATCATGTCCGTTAAATTCCTGGTCCGCGCCAAATACGCCGAGAAGCACATCAGCCAGAAACACGTGCTACCCAAATCGATTGCCGGGCTGCCCGTGGACGTGGAAGAAGTCGGGCTTTTCCGGCGCTTCGCCGCTCCCGCGTTGGCAGCCGCCATCGACCCGCGCACGCGTGTCCGGCCGGCACAACCCGGCTGTTCCGTCGGCTTCGCCGACCCCACCGGCACGTTCGTAATGGCCGGGACGTTCGGTGCGCTGGCGGCCGACGCCAACGGCGTCTACGTCCTCAGCAACAATCACGTGCTGGCCGACGAAGGGCTGCTTCCCATCCGCTCGCCGATCTTCCAGCCCGGGTTGCTCGATGGGGGCAACGCGGCCACCGATCAAATTGCGCAATTGAGCAATTTTGTGGCTCTCCAGGCTGGAGTTTTCAACCAGGTGGACTGCGCCGTGGCCGTCGTTCCCAATCCGGCGGACGTTTCCAATGCGATCCTGCAAATCGGGCCGCCACAAGACGCCGGCGCCGCAACGATCGATATGACTGTCCAGAAGTTTGGCCGCACTACTGGCTATACGGCCGGCCAAATCACCAGTATCGATACGGACGTGACCGTACAATACGAAACCGGCACCTTCTCGTTCGGAGGGCAGATTATCGTCGTGGGCCTGGATGGGCAGCCTTTCAGCGACGCGGGCGATTCCGGATCGCTGATCGTCGAACGCAACACGAATCTGGCCGTCGGCCTTCTGTTTGCCGGATCGTCCAGCCACACCATCGCCAATCACATCACGGACGTTCTGGCGGCCCTCAACGTCACGTTGGCATAAGCGCTACAATAACTCGCAATTCAGATGGCTACCGAAGAGCAAGCGCGAGAGATCAAGAACCGGCACTCGCTCCGGCTCTTACAGCAGCCCGGGGTCGCCGGAGTCGGGGTGGAGCGGGATGCGGAGGGTAGCTACCGCATCTCGATCCACCTCGATTCGGACGACCCCGCCGTGCAGGCCGGCCTGCCTACGGAGATCGAGGGTTGTCCGGTGCGGTTCATTCACAGCGGGACGTTTCGCAAGTTGTCCGGCGATTAACCAACTCTGTCCAAACAATTCTTGGGAAAGGAAATCGACAAATGATACGCACTCTGCAGCAGATCTTTCAGACAGCACGGCCCCAGATGCCCCTGACTCCTTGGCTAGCCATGCTCAGCTTGGCAATCCCCTTCGGCCTATGCGGCACTGCCGCCGCGCAGCCGCCCCCACCCCCGGCGTGCTTCCAAGGGGCGCCGGTTATATTTCCTCCCCCCGTCCCCCCCATCATCCCGCCGCCGCCCCCGCCTCGCCCGTTGTTTCACCGCAACTATATCGAAATCGTATACGATGCGTATCATCGGGAATTGTGGTGGGTCGACCGCGCCGGAATCACGCATCCCGGTAGCTTTTCGGTTCAGATCGTCGAGAATTCGGTCTTCGCTCCAGTCACGTTCGCGAAGGAGCGCATCATCGTGACCATCTGCAACGCGAAGTTCAACAGCGAGCCTTCGACTTCTATCGCGACGACCGTCATACCGGAGAGCGCGCCCGATATCCGCGGGATAACCCAGGCGAATACTGCGACGCCGCCGGCTGTGGGGAATCAGAGTGACGCTTTATTTCGCGAGATGTTGGCTGTGGCCGCAGCGCCGCCAACGCCAAAAACCGCGGAGGACTACGCCCAGTTGGCCGCGTCTTATCATAAGACCTTTCAGCGCCTAATGACGGAGCTGAACGCCCTCCGCTGTGCTGCCGGGCCGCCATGCGCCCTCGATACGGTTCCGTCCATCCAGACGCAGGCCGGCGCTCTCTTGGCGGCGGTGCCAGTGCTGCCCGTTCCGCCTCCGTTGCCGCCCGCTCCTGTGCCGGCCTTCCTCTCCGACCAAGCTTTATTTGACGCGCTCTCCGCCAGAACCAAGAGCCTTGTAGACAAGATAAATGGCTTGGCCGCAACACTCGTCGCCGGCGACTATCTGAATCGGGCGACAAAACTTGCCGCCGACTTCACGGCCCTGCAGGCAGCCGTCCCGGACCCCGCTGCGCCACCAATAAGCGATCTTGTCGCAGCAGCCCGAGCGGCCGCGACCGCCGTCAAGAATGCGAATGATGCCTTAACCGTTCCGCCATCCACCGTCGACCAAAAGAAAGCCGCGGACGACGCCGTCAAAGCCGTTTTCAAGGCTGCGGATTACATGGATGTCGATCCGTCCGGCGACCTGAACGTCGCAGCCACAGGAACGGCTCTCCAGTCGGCCAAAGACAACCTGATCAAGGTGCTTTCGATTCCGCACACCGCGCAGGACGTGACGATTGCCAGAAACCTGTTCGACGCAGCTCGTCGGCTGCAAAAGGCCGCTAAGGCGGCATCCGCAAAACCGCCGGATCTAGGCGACATCAACGCCCGGCTCGCCGCCTATCTCGGGCCAGGCGCCACGATCCAATCGATCGTCGCCAATGACGCCCCACAGCTTCTCTTTACTCAGACCGACGGCCTGACTACCGACGTGGCAACGCTGCACACCACCGCAAGCGACATATTCAGCGGAATGAACAAGTGGCGCGATCACTCGCTGGTTACACTTACCAGCGTAGTGAATCCGCCGGGAGGAAATGCCGTCCTCAATATCCACATCATCCTGCACGAGGCATACGCTCCGTTCGCCTTCGGCACACCTCCGAAGAAGGACGCCACCGCGGATGCTTCGAAATCCAGCAGCGGTACGATCACGGCGGCCGCTGCCACAGGTACCGGGCCCGAGCAGCATGAGGTCCGCCGGGTGCTCGTCGAGGTCCATCGTCGAGCGGACGCCAACTTGGTGGGCGCAATCATCGGCAGCACTCTCCCCGTGCGGGCGTTTGGCGTGGAGCCTGGCATGCCGATCACTACGCCGTCGGGTTCTGGCGCCACCGCCTCAAGTACCACAGTGATTCCGTACTACGCCTACCAAAGCCAGAACGACCACTATCAGATTCAGGGCATGGCGGGGATCAACTGGTACCTCAAACGCCGCGATTTCTACCCGGGCTACTTGCCCATGTGGCAGCGGGTTCTCCCGGGACTGCTATTCGGCACTTCCGTAACCGCACCTGGTAATTTTATCGCCGGACTCGATTTCGAGCCGACCAACGGGCTCGACTTCATCCTTGGAGGCGAAGTTGGTCCGGTCAAGCAACTCGCACCGGGGGTAACCCTCGGATCGACAGGCACGAATGGCACCTATTTCGCAGCAGGGGACACCGTCCCTACCACGCAACGCCTCAAAGCCGGCTTCGTCTTCGGAATCGGCTTCGATCTGAGCGTATTCAACGCCGTCTTCAGTAGCGCATCCACCCCATCTTCCAGCGCGACCCCCGCCACCCCGGCCGCGCCCTAACTCCAACCACGGAGCGCCGCGATGCGGAAGACACACCAACACCGCGCGGCGCTCCCCCTCCCCCTACACTTCCGCGTAGTGGCTTCTCCCGTTTTCCGGATTCACGCGTCTATATGACTGGTAAGTGCAACAAAATCAAACTGCTATGATGGTGACGGGTGGCATGCAACGTGCTAATCGGAACCAATAGCGGGAGTGTGCCCCGAACGCACGTGACGGCGGTGTGAATGTTTCAGGAACTCAAATTTCAGCTCTCAACCGCGATCCTGACCATCCTGACCATCGCCGCCGCAGCCTCCGCCGTCATCAACTTCCAACAGCAGCACAAGTTCCGCTTGGCCGACGACGGCGCGGTCTGGGTGGATCGCGGGAGCCGCGTGGAGGCCCTGCACATCGACCCCGACGGGCCCGCCGCCAAAGCCGGTCTCAAGAACGGCGATACCCTGTTCAAGATCAGCGGCGCCGGCACCGTCAAGGCTATCGACGTTCCCCAAATTCTGGCGCGCGTGGGAGCCTGGAACAAGTCTGAGTACATCGCGAGCCGGCGCGGCGTCGAGTTCAAAGCCGACGTCTACGTACGCGAAGAGCCGCTCGATCCCGCCGTCAACTACCAATACATGGTGGGCGCGGCGTATCTGCTCATCGGGCTGTTCGTCTATTACCGGCGCGGCAGCGCCCACATGGCACGCCATTTCTACGTTCTGTGCCTGGTTTCGTTCATCCTATTTTGCTTCCATTACACCGGCAAGCTGAATGGCTTCGATAAAGTCATTTACTTTTGCAATGTGGCGGCCGGCCTGCTCGCGCCTACCGTTTTTCTGCATTTCTGCCTGACTTTTCCGGAGCCGCGCCGCTGGTTCCGTTCCAAGCTATGGGTGGCGGCCCTGTACCTGCCGCCCGCGCTGCTCTTCCCGTTTTGGCTGGCGGTGACTTCCGGCACGCTGCAAATCGGCATCTCGCCCGTGGAACTGCGCTGGATGCTCGACCGCATCTGGCAGCCGCTGCTGGTGCTTCCCTACCTGCTGGGCGGGTTGGCGCTGAGCCTGGTTTACCGCAAAGCCGAAGACCCCATCGTGCGGCAGCAGTTGAAATGGCTGCGCAACGGGACCTTCTGCGGCATCCTGCCCTTCGCCATCCTGTACGTGGCGCCCTACGCGCTGGGGATGCTGCCCAACCAATACATGCGGCTTTCGGTCCTATCGCTGGCGCTTATCCCGCTGACCTTGGCGTATGCCATCGCGCGCTACCGGCTGATGGATGTCGATATTCTCTTCCGGCGCGGCTACGCCTACACGCTGGCCACCGTATGCGTGCTGGCGGCGTTTTACGGCGTGGTGTTCTCGCTCGGCAGCCTGGTGCAAAAGAACTTCAAGGATGTGGGCAACATCGGCCTGATCATCGTGATGTTGGGGGCCGCTTTTCTTTTCCAGCCGATCCGCAACTGGATTCAGGAGCGGTTGGACAAACATTTCTATCGCGACAGCTACGATTACCGCCGGACGCTGGTGGAGTTCGCCCGCGAACTGAACGCGGAGACCGACTTGGACGCCATGCTGAATTCGGTCTGCGACCGGCTGCTGCAGACCCTCTCCATCCGCCACATGGCCGTGTTTCTGGCCGAGGAACGCCCGGACGAAAAGCCCGCTTTCCGGCTGAAAATGTTCATGGGCGCGCGCCGCCGCCCGCCGGAGCTGACCTCCGATCAACTGGATTTGAGCTTCCTGAACTGGGACCTGCAGCAGCCCTATATCTTCTTCGAGCGCACCCGCCATCAACTGGACGCGGTGTCGCGCAGTTGGCCGCCTTCCGTACGTGCCGCGATCGCGGACCTGGACCTGACCTACTATCTCCCCTGCACGGTGCGCGGCAGGACTATCGCCTACCTGGGCGTGAGCCGCACCGAGGACGGCGACTTCCTTTCCACCGTGGATGTCGAACTTCTGGCCACCATCTCCGGCTATGTGGGGATCGCCATCGAGAATGCCACCCTCTACCGCTCCCTGCAGCGCAAGATGGAGGAGTACGAGCGCCTTAAGGAATTCAGCGAAAACATCGTGGAATCCATCAACGTGGGCATCCTGGCCGCCGACTTGGAGGACCGCGTCGAGAGCTGGAACACCCAAATCGAACGGCTGACCGGTATCCCGCGGCAATCCGCCGTGGGCCGCAAGCTGGCGGAATTGTTTCCGGCGGATCTGTCCGACCAGTTTGACCGCGTACGCGGGCAGACCGGCATCCACCACATCTATAAGTTCGAGTTGCACCCCACGGCGCTGTCCGCACTACCGAGCCACGAGCCTGTGCCCATCAATGGTAATGGGGGGGGCAACAGTTCCCAGAACGGGGCGCACTCCACGCTGAACGTGGCCATCGCTCCGCTGGTCTCGAAAGACTTCGAACAGATCGGCCGCCTGATCATCTTCGACGATGTCACCGACCGCGCCGAACTGGAGCAGCGCCTGGTCCAGGCCGACAAGCTCAGCAGCATCGGCCTGCTGGCGGCGGGGGTGGCCCACGAAGTCAATACGCCGCTGGCGGTGATCTCCACTTACGCCCAGATGCTGGCCAAGCAGGTGGCCAACGACGACCAGAAATCCATCCTGCTCGACAAGATCGCCAAGCAGACCTTCCGCGCCAGCGAGATCGTCAACTCGCTGCTGAATTTCTCGCGCACCTCCACCACTTCATTCGGCGATGTAGACCTGAACAAACTGGTCCGCGAGACCATGTCGCTGCTCGAACATCAGATCCAGAAGGTGGGCGTGGAGGTGAAGCTGGATCTGGCCGGCGGCCTGCCGCCCGTGCACGGCAATGCAGGCAAGCTGCAGCAGGTCTTCCTGAACCTGTTCCTCAACGCGCGCGACGCCATGGATGGCGGGGGCGTGCTCTCGGTGCGCACTTGGGCCGAGGAATCCGGCGCGCGCGTGGATGTTTCCGACACCGGCCACGGCATCTCGCCCGAGCACATCCAGCGCATCTACGATCCGTTCTTCACCACCAAAGGGATGCGCAAAGGCACCGGCATGGGCCTGGCGGTGACTTATGGAATCGTCCAGGAACACAAGGGTTCCATCGAAGTATCCAGCCGCCAGGGGGGCACCCGTTTCCAGCTTCGGCTGCCCTGGTCCAGGGCCGCAGTGGGACAGGCCTCCGGCCTGTCCACCTCCAAACAACCGGTGAATGCCGCCTGAAATGACCGTAATCTCGAAAACTACCCGCACCTGGAGGGCGGGCAATCCTGCCCGCAGCCGCCTTTTAGGCGGCCAGAGCCGGCTGAAAGCCGTCCCCAGAGGGGACCCCAGGCCAAGATTGGCCGCCCTCCACCGGGAACTGAATGCCGCCTGACATGAGCGCACCAGAAATATCCGCCTCCCCGGATAAAGGCCGCGTCCTGGTGGTCGATGACGAAGTGGACATCCGCGAAGGTCTGGAAACCCTCCTCTGTCTGGAAGGGTACACCGTGGACCTCGCCGCGAATGGCGCGGAGGGCCTGCGCAAGATCGAATCGCGCGCCTACGACATGGTACTGCTCGACCTCATGATGCCCGACCGCTCCGGCATGGATGTGTTGCGCGATGTCCGCGGGCGCGACCGCGAAACCCCCATCTTCATGATCACTGCCTACGGGTCCGTGGAAGCCGCCGTCGAGGCGTTAAAGCTGGGCGCCAACGATTACTTTTCGAAGCCCTGGGACAACGAAAAGCTGCTGATCGAGATCGACCGCATGATCTCCAAGCGGCGCTTGGAGTACGAGAACACGCACCTGAAGCGCGCCCTGAAGCAGCGCTACAGCTTCCCCAACATCATCGGCAAAAGCGATCGCATGCTGCGCCTGCTCGACTTGGTGGGGCAGGTCGCCAGTAGCCGCTCCACCATCCTGATCACCGGTGAAACCGGCACGGGCAAGGAGTTGATCGCCAAAGCCATCCACACCAATTCTCCCCGCTCGGAGCGCGTTTTCGTGCCCGTAAACAGCGGCTCGCTGCCCGCCGACCTGCTGGAATCCACGCTGTTCGGCCATGTGAAGGGCGCATTCACCAGCGCCATTCAGACCAAGAAGGGTTACTTCGAAGTGGCCGACCACGGCACCATCTTCTTCGACGAGATCGGCACCATCTCGCCGGAGATGCAGGCCAAGCTGCTGCGCGTCATCCAGGAGAAGGAATTCATCGCCCTGGGCGCCACCGAGCCTGTGCGCGTGGACGTGCGCATCCTGGCCGCCACTAACGACGACCTGAAGAAGCGCGTGGACGAGGGCACCTTTCGCGAGGACCTCTATTACCGGCTGAACGTGATCAACATCGTGCTGCCGCCGCTGCGCGAGCGCAAGGAAGACATCCCCGCGCTGGTCAGTCACTTCTTCACCAAGTATTGCCTGGAGAACGAAAAATACCTGGACCAGCATGGGCGCTCGATCCTCACTTTCCAGCCGGAGGTGATGCAGATTCTGATGGAGCACAACTGGCCGGGCAACGTGCGTGAGCTGGAGAATGCGGTGGAGCGCGCCGTGGTGCTGGCCACTGATTCGTCTGTGCCGCTGGACGTGCTGCCGGATCACCTGTTGCAATCGAGCGGCATCCGGTTGCGCCGCGCGGAAGGCGGGGCGCTGCCGGCGGATGCGTCGCTGTTTGAGATCGTGGCCGACTTCGAGCGGCGGATCATTTTGGAGCGGTTGGAGCAGCATAATGGCAGCCAGACGGAGGCTGCGGCGGGTTTGCATGTGCCGCTATCTACGCTGAATCAGAAGATTAAGAGGTTGGACATCAAGATTCCTAAGAAGTCGGAATAGGGGCGCGGCGAGTTATCGTTCAATTGAACCAGAAAATGATAAACTGCGGGCATGTCGAAATGGTTCCTTGAACAGTGGCGCGATATCAAGGGCAATTTCAAGTGGGCCGTGGTCTGTTTGGCTGGAGGCGGCGTCGCATATGGCTTCTCGGCATTCAAACACGGATTGTTGCCCTGGCAGCACGTTGTCCTAGCCGCGTGTTTCAGCCTTACACTCGCCTGGGCGTTAATAGCCACATGGGTGGCAAATCACGCCACCCCTCCTCCGCTGCAATCAGGCCGCCAAAGCGCGGGGAATTCGCCTCTGGACCAACCATCTCCCATCTCGCCGGTCTTGCCGACTGGTTCGGCTGCTTACGAGGAGCCATACTTGAAGCGCACGACAATCTGTTTGAACTATCGACCAAACCTAAACCAAAGTCACTACGAAAAGGCCTTCTCTAGTAAAGGAGACGTCCTGTACATCTCCGTAATGTCACAGGATACTTTGAAAAGGATGAGATCGCGCCTGAACATCTGCCGGGACACAGAAACAAAGCTCCGCGTTCTTACGTGGCACCACGAAATACCGAAAGTAATTATCGAGGCGTACGGGAAGCATCTTCGAGAGCAGGATTTGCATCCCGAACGATTTGTATCGCAAGCAAGGCAGGCTGCATCCGACTGGCGGGAGCTTCAGACCGAATACAGCGACAACCTCGAAGTGCGCGAATACTCTTCGGTGGCAACAATGCAGGGCATCATCGTCAAGCGGAAATGGGCGATGGTTGAATTGATCCCTTATGCGACGGTGACGACCGATCGGCCGGCGCTGTTGCTTACGCCAGACACAGATCCGGAGGTGTTCGCTTTATTGGTTGATCGGTTCGAACAACTGTGGAAGAATTCCCAACGGTTGATCTAAGGCCGGCGAGTGGGTGAACCCGCCGGGCGGAGACGACTCAGCCGGATCAGCGCCGCACCTTCCGTTTTGCAGAAAGCGCGGCCTGCATTGCCGCGCGCAAGGCATCGTTGATGCGTGTCTGGTAACCCGCCCCTTGGCTCCTGTAGAACGCAAGCACGTCCTTATCCAGACGGATCGACACGATTTCCTTGACGGGCCGGTAGAACTTGCCCCGCACCGCACGCGCGAACCATTCATCGGTCAGTTCGGGAATGTCCGAGAAGTCGATATCCTCATCCTTGATTTTGGCGATGCGTTTCAGGTTTTCCTTCTGCCGCCGCGTTAGCGGATCGCCGGGCTTACGCTCATAATGGACGATGGCCATGATCGTAACGATTCCTTTCCGTGCGGTTCGCTTTTCGAGCCGAAACGACCCGAACGACGTCTTCCTCAGTCCACGTATGGCAGACGAGCAGAAGTTCGTTCACCAAACCGATGGTCTGCCAGCGTTCTTCACCGTTCACGAAGCGACCCTGCTCGCTACGATGGTTCGGATCGTCGAAGACCAGCGCTGCCACCTCGAAGTCCACGCCGTGTTTGCGACGGTTCTGGCGGCTCTTGGCTTCATCCCATTCGAAGCGCACTCATATATACAATAGCGTAAATACTGCCGCGATGGAGAGCTTCCGGGAACGTGAAATCATGCCAGACGATCCAGATCGATCCGAAGGGCTTCAGCCAGCCTTTTCAGCGTGACGATCCCTCCCCGTTAGCCCATCCCAGATGCTCCCGCCATATCTTGGCTGCACTTTCCCCGGCCAAGCGGCGCTCCGTAATCTCCAGCGGAATCAGCTCATCTTCGCCGCGATCAAGCCGCGCCTTCGCAGCATTGCCGAGGCTTCCATCAGTTTCTTCAGGCCGTCCATCGGCAGTATGGCGAACTCCTTGCCACCTCGAGTGATTTTTTCGACTCGCATCGGTACACTCCTCCTCGCGGTCCCGCTTCCAAAACCAGCATCATGAGGAAATCGTCTTGCAACTCGTAAATGACGCGCCAATTCCCAATCCTGAGTCCGTATCCGTCGCAGCTCTGCAATTTCTTCAGGTTGTTGTTTGGAGCATAAGGGGTTTGCCGCAACCTCTTTGATTTTCGCCACGATCCGCCCCTGCCAATTCACCGGGAGATTGGCGAGAGCCTTATCGAACGCCTTGGTCGTGACAGAGGCGGCGGAAACAACCTTCAACGTGGATCGCATCCACCTCTGCCCCGGCCGAATCGCGCGTAGCCCGGGTGTACGCCCGCAGACAGACCCTGTTCGTCGGCAATCCGCCGCAACAACCACCCGAGTTGCCTCTGCTCGTCCTCGGTGAGTGCGGCGAGCAACGCTTGCCGATGCTCGCATCCCACGCGGCCGACCGCCTCCAACGCCGCGCGTCCTTTTTCCGTCAGGTGCAAAGCGTAGCTGCGGCGGTCTTCGGGATTCTCGCGGCGCTCGACCAGCCCGCGTGTTTCGAGTTCGTCGACAAGCGCGACTAGCCGACTCGGTTGCATTCCCAGAGCGGAGGCGAGCGCCTGCTGGGTGATCGCCGGTTGCGCACCCAGAATGCGCATAATCCCGGCATGCGGCGGGGCGAGTTGCAGCGCCGCCAGGCGTCCGGCGAACTTCGACGCCGCGTGCGCCCCCACTTGGGCAAGCAGGAAGGCGGCTCCGGACCGGCCGGAAGGGGCTTCCGTCATTGATGGCCTCATACTGATCACTATTGCATAACCAAATCATTCAATGATAGAATGATTACCATGATTAACGATCTCCGCTATGGTTGGCGCGGGATGCGCAGAACGCCGGTCTTCACTGCATTCGCCGTGCTCACCCTGGGTCTGGGCATCGGCGCTAATACCACCGTGTTCACCATCGTCAACACGGTCCTGCTTCATCCGCTCCCCGTCGGCGATCCGGCGCGGCTGGCCGCACTCTACGAAACCGGTTCCAAAGGCGCGAAACCGGCCGGAGCGAGGCTGCCTCTCGCCTACGCCAACTTCGAAGACTATGCGAGACAGCAGGTGTGCTTCCGCGGTTTCGCGGCGTTCACTCCGCCGATGGTGATGACGCTACGCACGGATGCCCGGCCGGAGCGCATGTTTGGAGAGTTCGTAACCAGGCAGTACTTCGACACCCTGGGTCTCACACCGGCAATCGGCCGCTTCTTCATGCCGGGCGAGACCACTAATTCCGGTTCCGCGGCGGTCGCGGTGCTGAGTTACAACGCCTGGAAGGCGCGCTTCGGCGGAGCCGCGGCGGCGATCGGCAGCCGCCTGGAGCTGAATAATATTCTCTTCACCGTCGTCGGCGTGGCGCCGCCAGGATTTCTGGGCGTGAGCGCGATTTTCGGCCCGGATGTTTGGCTGCCGGCTGCCATGTGCGAGCGGGCCTTCCCCGCCGAGCTCCGGAATGCGCTATCGGATCGCGGCAAGCCGCTGTTCCACGCGGTGGGACGCCTTCGCCCGGACTTTACTCTCCAACGCGCACAGGCCAATCTCGACACCATCGCGTCGGCGCTGGGAAGGGAATATCCGGCGACTGACGAGAGCCATGCAATCAGCGTGCGCCCGATCGCGGAGGAGCTTTATTCGAACGCGGGCGGCGCCAGCGGATTCGTCTTCGGAAGCGCCGTTTTGCTGGCCATCGTGGCGCTGGTGTTGGCCATCGCGTGCGCCAACATCGCCAACCTGCTGCTGGCGCGAGCCGCGGCGCGGCGCCGGGAAATCGCCGTCCGCCTGGCCATCGGCGCGGGGCGTGGCCGCCTCATCCGTCAACTGCTCACCGAGAGCGTCCTACTCAGCTTGCTCGGGTTCCTGGCCGGAATAGGCGTTGGTTTTGCCGGCTGCCGCTTCGTCTGGTCGTTCGTTCCAGCCGAAGTGGTCGGGAACATGGCCGCCCCGAAACTCGACGGCGCCGTGCTGCTGGCCGCCTTGGCCGTCTCGCTCGCCACCGCCTTCCTGTTTGGCTTGGCCCCCGCGTGGCGGGCATCGAAAACCGATGTCGTCAGCGGGCTGAAGGAAGGGGGAGCCACGGGGCCCAGCCGGCGAACAGTCGGCCTTGCGAACCTGCTCCTGGCCGGCCAGGTGGCCTTCTCCCTGGTCTGTCTCGTCACCGCCATGCTGTTCTTCCGCAGCATCCAGCGCGCCTACACTATCGACCCCGGCTTTCAAAGCAACCGCCTGGCGCTGTTCATGATGAACCCAGCCCAGGCAGGTTACACCGACGCGCGGGTGGAGAAGTTCTATCGTGCGGCCCGCGAACGTGTAGCCAGTCTGCCGGGCGTCGCCACGGCATCATGGGCTTCGGGACTGCCATTCTGGAACACGCCCTCCCGCTCTATCCTGATTGAGGGCGCCGAGCAGCGCCAGAAGTCGAGCGGTATCGCCTCCGTCGTTCTAACCGTCGACTCGGATTACCTGGGAGCCATCGGCATCCCAATCGTCGAAGGACGGCCCTTTAGCGACTCCGATAGCGGCGAGTCTTTGCCCGTCGCCCTAATCAACGAGGCCCTCGCGCGCGAGCGGTGGCCCGGCGGCAACCCCCTGGGGCATCGCTTTCAATTGTCGGGCGACAGTACTGCACGGCAAGTCGTTGGCATCGTGCGAAACGCGAACTACACCACTCTGGGCGAAGCTGCCCAACCCTGCGTATATCTTCCATTGCGGCAGAACTTCGTGGGCGGCATGGTTCTGTATGTCAGAAGCCGGCAAGATCCCGCTGCACTGCTGGCCACCGTACAACGCCAGATCGGGGACTTGGATCCGAGCATCCAAATCAGCGACGTAAGGACTGGCGCGAAGCTGATCGAGCAGGTGCTTTGGGGACCGCGCGTGGGCGTCGCTCTGTTGGGTGTCTTCGGTTCGTTGGCGCTGGTTCTCGCCAGTGTCGGGCTGTACGGTGTGATGGCTTACTCCGTGACTCGCCGCAGAAAGGAGATCGGACTGCGCATGGCCCTAGGCGCCTCCCGCGCCGCTGTGTTGCGAACCGTTTTGCGGGACGGCATGGCGCTGGTCTGCTACGGGATCGCGGCGGGCTTGGGAGTCTGTCTGCTGATGGGCCGCGCACTGGCAAGAGTACTGTTCGGCCTCAGCTCCGCCGATCCCGTCAGTCTCGGCGCCGCCAGCCTGGCGCTGATATTAGTGGCATTGGCGGCATGTTACCTGCCGGCGCGATCGGCAACGCAAATCGACCCCCTTGTAGCCTTACGCGATCAGTAATCCGCCATGCCCGCAAAACCCATCAAAGCGGTTTGGGCAGGCGTCTTCGTGCTGGCTCTGATCGGAGTCGCCGCCGCGATTCTACGCATGGTGATTCTGGCGAAAGGCCCGCGCGCCGGACCCAATCCCGCGGTGAACGCCGGATTCGCAGCGCATCCTTTGCTGACGCTGGTTCACATCCTGCCTGGACTGCTGTTCATGCTGCTGGCGCCGCTTCAATTCGTTCCCACGATCCGCGCACGTGTCCCGCGCCTGCACAGGTGGATCGGACGCCTTGTGCTTTCCCTCGCGCTGATCATCGGCGGTTCCGCGCTGGTCATGACCTTTCAGATGGCGATCGGCGGCCTGAACGAAATCGCGGCCATCGTGCTGTTTGATTTGCTCTTTCTGTTCTGCGTGGCGAAGGGTTACGCCGCCGCTCGCCGCCGCGATTTTGCCGCCCACCGCGAATGGACGATCCGCATGTTCGGCATCGGTTTGGGGATCGCCACCACTCGTCCCGTCATGGGCATCTTTTTCGCGACCAGCCGGCTCACGCATTTGACGCCGCATGAGTTTTTCGGCATTGCATTCTGGATTGGATTCTCCACCACGCTGATCGCTGCGGAAAGCTGGGTCAATTACACACGGGCCCGATCCGGGAACGCTCCGGCCTCACCAGCCGGATAGCAGCCGCAAGCTCCGCTGATCGAAGAACGCCGCGTCCGCCGCGCGGAAATAGCGCCGGATCTCCGGACCGCCGATATTCACGGTACTCTGGTCCCACTCGCACCGGGTGCAATATGGAGCGCCATCGCCGGCGGAAGCCGCCCCGGAAAAGAACGACCGCGCCTGGCGATACTTCTCGGAGTTGAACGGATCGCCGCCGTTGCCGTCAAATGTGGCGAAGACCAGGTTTGTATCCGGCCGCGGCGCTCCACAGCACGGCATGATCCTGCCCGTTGCGTCCATCACCATGTTCTTGTACAACCAGTGGCAGGTGTGGCCCCCGCTCGCCGGCGTGTCGCTGGCGCCGTGTGGGTTCCATGGGATCTCGAACGCCCGCGCGATCGCATCTGCCTCCACGCTATCCGGGAACGGGTTCCAGTTATCGGGCTGGTTGCTCAGGGCCAGCCAGTCCAATCGCCGCACGCCGCCTTCCACCGCCGCGGGGCGGAACTCGGGATCGTCCCACGTCACATCGAAAGGATTCACCACGCGGAACTGATCGACGCCGAGCTTGTGTGCCATGCGCGAAGCCAGCGGAATCTCGTGCGCATTGTGCAAACGCCAGGAAGTTCCAGGAAAGCACCGGAGTGCGCTTTCCCAGCCTGCGCTTGGCGTCCACCAGTTTGCGGACGTTGTCGAAAACCAGTTCCAGATTGCCGTTGCGGCGGAAACGCTCGTAGACGGGCTGTGTGGCGCCATCGATCGACAGCACCATGAAATCGAGCCCGGATGCAATGTAGGCATCCGCGTCTAACCGCTTCACGGAGAGGCTTGTCGATAGCGCCGTCCCCATCAGATAATTTTTCGCCATACGGATGAGCTTCGGCGTATTCAGGTTCAGCAGCGGTTCGCCGTAATTGCAGAAATAGACGCCAATCGCATAGGGGCCATATCGTTGCAGCAAGGCGGCAAACCGATCTTCCGGCAGCGTACCCTTGCGCCAGTCGAATATCTGCAGCAATTCGGAACGGTCCGAGTGGACGCAGCCAGGGCACGCCAACTGGCACATGTCCGAGGGATCCACGACCAGACCGTACGGCCGCGACAGCACCGCTGTGCTGCGGGCATTTAAGTGATACTTGGCCAGGCAAATGTTGAGAATCTTAAGCGTCAGCGCCTGGGCCAACGGCGTCTCGAATCGCGAGCGAAGACGAGTGTACAGGTCCGGTTTGAATCTCTCGACAACGTCAGCCGCGGCAGCGTTACTCTGGCACTGCCGGAGTTCGTCGTCAATTTTCGATAGCGTGGGAAGAGCAGTCTGGCCGCCATAGAGGGATGCGGGAACGAAATGATGAAAGAGCAGGCTAACGCGGCGGTCCACGCCGCAATTCTATCACTGCTGGGGCAGCCAATCTTGGGTGCAGGCCGCCTTTAAGGGGGCCTCGCGGATACCGGTATCCCCTCAACGACCACCGATGAAGGCGGGTTCCGAGCGTTTGAAACCACCATCACGCATCCCGCAGTCCCGGTCGCCGAACCGCCAAGAATACTCATAAACCCCTGCTTCCCGAACGGGAATATTTTCATCCGGAAGGCGGTTATCCGCGAGTAAAGTTCCCGTACGGGAATATTTATTGGCTTTTCCTCGTAGATGAGCTACAATATTCCCGTACGGTAAGATCTTAGAGTCTGGCCTTGAGATACACGCCCGCGCAGATCGGTGCATTGATCCGGGACACCCGCAAAAAGCTGGGCGTAACGCAGAAGGATCTCGCCCTGACCTCCGGAACGGGGATGCGGTTCATCATCGATCTCGAAAAAGGCAAAGAAACCTGCGAGATCGGAAAAGCCCTGGCAATCCTGAATACGCTGGGAATCAAGATCACCCTGACGCCGCCGGCAAAGGAGGAGTAACGAATGGCAAGAACGCTGGTTGTCTACCTCCACAACGATCTCGTCGGCCATCTTGTTCAGGACGACGGCGGAGGAATGGTTTTCGATTATGCGGAAAGCTGGCTGAACAAGCCCGGCGCCACACCCCTGTCACAATCGCTGCCCCTCGGGAAAAAACGGTTCAAGCGCAATGAATGCCGGGGCTACTTCGCCGGCATTCTGCCGGAGGCGGCCAAGCGCGAAATCATCGCCCGCAATCTCGGCATTAGCGCGCGCAACGACTACGCGATGCTGGAGCGGATCGGCGGCGAATGCGCGGGCGCGGTCACTTTCAACCCTCCGGGGCAAGCCCTTCCGCAGCGGAATTACGGCTATCGCAAGCTCTCGTCGGAGGAACTTGCGGCGATCCTCAAGGAACTCCCGAAGCGTCCGCTACTGGCGGGCGAGGAGGGAATACGGCTTTCGCTGGCCGGCGCGCAGGACAAGATCGCCGTGCGCGTGGAGCACGGCGAAATCTGCCTTCCCCTCGGCGGTGCGCCGAGCACGCATATTCTCAAGCCCGCCATGGAACGGTTCGAGGGCGTTGTTTTCAACGAAGCGCTGTGTATGAAGCTGGCCGCTGAAGCCGGTCTGCCGGCGGCATCCGTAGAGACGATGAACGTCAATGGCATGGACTACCTGCTGGTGGAGCGCTATGACAGGATTCACAAACACGGGCCGGGCGCGGAGGCCGTGCTCGAACGGCTTCATCAGGAGGACTTCTGCCAGGCACAGGGCATGGACTCCGAACACAAGTATCAAAGGGAAGGTGGACCATCCCTTAAGCAATGTTTCGGGCTGCTGCGCGCGGTATCCAGCGCGCCGGTCGTCGATCTGGCGCACCTTCTCGAAGCGGTGATTTACAACTACTTGGTGGGCAACAACGACGCGCACGGGAAGAACTTCTCGCTGCTCTATCGCGGCGCAGGGACGGCCAGCCTGGAGATCGGACTCGCGCCGCTCTACGATGTCGTCAGCACCTTGTACTATCCCGAGCTCAGCCGGGACATGGCCATGAAGATCGGCGGCGAATATTCGTCGGAGAAGGTGACCGCTAAAAACTTCGAGCAATTGGCCGAAGAGGCGGGCCTAGGCAAGCCGTTGGTGCTTGGCCGCGTGCGGGAAATGGCCGAAAGGGTCATCGCCGCTCTCGCGAAAGTGGAGACCGCGAATCCTGTCGCTGAAAAGGTGGCGGCGCTGGTACGGCAGCGCTCGGTAAGGGTCCGGGACAGTTTTCGGAACTGAACTGCGGGGGGCAACGGTAGGCTGGTGAGACGCGACGCGAACCCGCGACGTCCCGCTTGGGAAGTGGGTCGTCGATTGTAAATAAAGTACATAGGGTTTTTCGTGGGCCGTTTCCGCTATCTAAATTAACGTGGTTTTCAGCGTAGGTTTGCTAGCGAAGTTGGATGCTGTGCAAATGCTGTTCACGGTCTAGGCTCCCGGTAGGGGGCAAGCGCCCGTTCGTTTCGCCGAACCATCGCCTCGTATTCCTTCGTGGTCGGCGGCTTGATCGCCTCCGGGGGCTCTAGAATCCAGAACGCCTCCCGCTTACCCTCGATCTGGACGCGCATCGCACCGGGTTGCACGTCGAGGACGCGGAGGGTGATGAGGTCGCCGGGTTTGTAGTCCATGGGCGATTGTAACGGGATTTTGGCCGCATTTGAAGGTCTTGACATCGATGCTGGCGTTTTACGTTATGATGAATGAGTTTACAATACGATGCCGTCCGTCGATACCGCTGCGCCGAGGCAGGACTGCGCTCCCTTTTTGCGATGGGCTGGCAGCAAGCGCAGGCTCTTGCCCGTTCTGCAAACCTTCTGGACCAAAAAACATCAACGATACGTAGAGCCATTCGCCGGCTCGGCGTGTCTTTTCTTCGCCATCAAGCCTCTTAAGGCCATCCTGGGTGATCTGAATCCAGAACTGATCGCGACGTACATCGAAGTGAAATACCGAATCGCGCAAGTGCTGAAAGAGTTGAAGGCGTTGAGAGCGGAGGATAAGGAAGAGTATTTGCGTCTTCGGGAAATCGACACCTCCACGATGACACCACCGGCCCGCGCAGCGCGGTTCATCTACCTGAACAGGTTTTGCTTCAACGGAATCTACCGAACGAATCTGGCGGGGAACTTCAACGTGCCGTATAGCGGCGTGAGATGTGGGGCGATTCCAGGAGACGGTGTTTTCGAAAAGTGCAGTCGGAGGCTGCGTAGCGCCCGGCTAGTGCATGGAGATTTCGAGAACGTGTTGGAGAAAGCTGAGAAGGGCGACCTGGTGTACATGGACCCTCCCTTCGCTGTAAGGGGACGGCGCGTTTTCAGGGAATACGACCCGAGCACATTTACCAATGAAGACATCTCCCGATTGCGCCGATGGATGGAACGTCTCAATTCACGTGGAATAAACTTCGTTGTGTCGTATGCGGAGTCGGACGAGGCTGACGTTCTAAAAAAACATTTTTCGCACGAGACGGTAGCGGTTCGGCGCCACATCGCGGGATTCGCTGCGCATCGCACGATGACGAATGAGCTGTTGATTTCGAATATTTAGATATGCCGCAGTTGAAACCAACTCACCATGAACCGCTCCAAGTCGTCCCTTCAGGCCATCTGCGAAGGCTCAGCCCCGATGAAATCAAGCCCAGCACGAATAATCCCAGGGTGTTATTCGACAAACCGCAATTAGCGGAACTGAAGAAAAACATCGGTCAGCATGGGGTTCTAGTACCACTAACGGTTTTTCAGCCCAAAGGACAGACCAAGTTTTCCATCCTCGATGGTGAACGGCGTTACCGATGTGTGGTCGAGCTGAATGATGAGGGTCATTTAGGACCAGACGGAAAGCCACTTAAATTGCCAGCGAACATTGTGGAACCCCCGGATATGATCGCCGGGCTGCTCTACATGTTTTCAATTCACAACTACCGAGAGGGTTGGGAATTGATGCCGACGGCGAAAAGCTTAGAAACCGTTATGGACGCCCTTGGCGAAGGCGACAATGCGGCGTTGATGAAGCTTACTGGACTCAGTGAGCGGCAAATTGAAAGATGCAAAATACTCCTGACCTTTCCGAAGCGTTTTCAAGACCTATCGCTCGACCCTGACCCGAAGACGCGTATTCCGTCGAACTTCTGGATCGAAGCTTACCCGGTTCTCAAGCTGGCGCTGGAGAGAATACCATCGCTAAAGAAGCTGGGGCGCGACAATGCCACAGACAAGCTGGTAGAGAAATATAAGTCCAAGAAAATCAAGAGCGTCATACATTTCCGAAAAATCTTGGAGGCATACTCAGCGACGGAGGATGACAAGGTTGCGAACGCGAACGTCGTCCGCACGATCGAGCAATTCTTCTTCAATCCGAAGACTGAGACGCGGGAGTTGTTCGACACTTTCATCGTCGATAAGAAACGTATTGAGAATGCCCTCAGTGCCTGTGAAAACTTTATCGGCGAGTTACAGAAATTCAAGCTCAGATATACAAGTGAGGATGCTGACCGCAATAACCTTCGCGAAGCCCTCAGCCAAGTCAGAGCTTACTGCGAGAGCTTAGAAGAATCGCTTCGCGGCAGTGATGACCCTACGGTGATCGACAGCTAATAAATATGTGGGTCCTCTATAAGAGCATCAGGGCGGCTTTGCGTTTTCATGACTATAAACCGAAGCCTCTCGATCTTCTTTCTGCCAGTCGGTGGATCAGACAATTCGAAAAGCCGGATCAGAGACATGCGGCCATATTGCTGGAGAAGGTGATTTATCTTTCTGAAAGTGACACGAAGCGCATTCTTGTTGAGCAAAATGAAGCCTTGATGGCCCGCTTGGCGCAGGCTCAGGTTCCAGCAAAAAGATTAATTTACGTGCAGGTCCATGACCCAGGGAGCAGCAGCCCAGTAATGCTTAACCTGTTAAGGGATGCATGCAACCTGGAACGTAGAGGTTGCAAATTCATGGACTCTCGTAACATCGAGGGCCTTTTAGCTTTGGTGAAAGAGCTAAAAGAAGGTGCGCTCATCTACGTGGACAATTTTGTTGGCTCAGGGAATCAATTCTGCGAGGCTCGTGATTTTGCGATGCAAAATGTCATCGCTACAACGTTTTCAGAGTTCCTATTGGCTCCAAGCATTTGCGAGGAAGCCTTGTATAAGATTGGCGCTAAGGGAATCGAGGCTTACTCTGGCCATGTTCACTCGAAAGCGGAGAGGCCTCTCCATGATAACTCTCATATACTCGATGCTGCGGCGAAGGAACGTCTCCGTGAAGTATGTAAGGGCATAAGCCCGCGGATGAGTCTCGGTTATAAGAATTTGGCAACGATGGTTGTTCTCTACCGGAACGCACCGAACAGTGTTCCGGCCGTTCTTCGAGGAAGTCTGAATCAGAAACCGTTTGCTGGAATCTTCCCGCGGGCTAGCGATTTGCCAGTCAAGAAGGTCTGGTAAATTAAGAAGCGCCCAAGACAAATATCGCGTTTCGATAGGGGCTTCGGCTCCCAGCGCATTCGTATTCCCTTCAGATCGTGGTACGGCGTTGAGGAAGGATAATGTCTGGCGCCGGGAGATGCAACCGGCCTTAGCGAAGATTGGCCTTGGTTGGGCAAACTTTCAGGTTTTCCGACGGACGCACTCGACGTTGATGCGGCTTATGAAGGCCGATCCTCATGCCGTGGCGGCGCAACTCGGCCACACGGTTGACGTATCGTTGAACACATACGCGCAAAGCCCTGTGGAATCGCGGGTTGAGATGGTGAACGATTTGGAGCGTTTGATCTCTGGTGAGCCTGAACGCTGTGCAATTGATGTTCAGAAGAAGCCGGAAGACCCTAAGTTATTGAAAAAATGGAGCGGGAGACGGGACTCGAACCCGCGACGTCCAGCTTGGGAAGCTGGCAATCAAATCGCGGGTCGAAACTGGATATTCGAGTACCGGACTTCCGACAGTGACCGTTCGTTCCGAGGCGTTCGCCGGAGATCGACAGCCAGCCCGATCAGAACTCGTGCGCTCCATCAAATCAAGCATCCCGCAATCCCGGCCGCCTGACCGCCAAGAATACTCCATAAACGCCCGTAAGCGCGGCGCTCACCCCCGCGGTCAGTGGCCCGCCCATCGCCCCAATCAGCGCGCCGGCCGGAAAGTCGCCTAGCGGTCTGACCCCCATCACCAATAGCGTATTCAAACTCATGATGCGCCCGCGCATCTGCGCCGGCACGCGCGTCTGCATCAACGTGACCGCCGTCGCCCCGGCCGCATTCTGCGCGGCGCCCAGGACCAGCAGCGCCGCCACCGATAGCCACACGTCCGTGCTCGCCGCAAACGCGCCCAGCGCCGCGCTCCAAACCAGGACGGCCGCCAGAAACAGCCGGCCCTTGTACCGGAAATCGCCCAGCGAGGCCACCGCCAGTCCGCCGAGGATGGTCCCCGCCCCTAGAGCCGAGAACAGGAAGCCCATCTGGGCGGCCGAAAGGTGCAGCACGCGCAACGCGAAGATCGGCAGCATCACCGCCGGCGATGGCCCCAGAAATAGGAGTGCACCGTATCCTGCCACGATGCCAGGCAGCGCCGCATCGCGCGCGACCGTGGCCAGTGCGGTGTGCACCGAGCGCCACAACGCCTCGCGCCTGCCGGGCGTCGGCGACTCCGCGGCATGCTGCAGCGAGCGCAGCCGCAGCAGCGCCACGATCACCGCCACGTAACTGGCCGCGTTCAGGAAAAAGTTTCCGGCGTAACCGATGGCGGCCACCATCACGCCGGCCAGCGCCGGGCCGAAACTAGCAGCGCCGCTGAAAATGATGGATTGCAGGGAGACGGCGTTCATCAGGTCGCCCGGAGGCACCAGCGATGGAATCAGCGACGAGCGCGCGGGTTGATCGAAGCTCAAAGCCGCGCCCGAGCAAAACGCCGCCACTACGACGATCCACAGCCGGACCAGTCCGGCGAGGGTCAAAGCGCCCAGCCCCGCGGCCAGCAGCAGCAGAAAGCTCTGCGTCACGATCAGCAGCCGCCGCTTATCGAGCCGGTCGGCGATGGCACCCCCCATCGGAGCGAACAGGAAGAAGGCCGCGGCTTGCGCCAGCGATACGGTCCCCAGCGCCAGTGCCGATCCGCCCGTAAGCCGCAGAACTAGCAGCGCTTGCGCCACGATCTGCATCCAGGTGCCCACCGCCGAGACGAACAGGCCTACCCACAGCAGCCGAAAATCGCGATGGCGCAGCGCACGCAGAGCGTCAAACCGCATAGTACTTCCCCCAGTTCACCACAAGTGGTATACTCGTACCCATAGGAGGAACGCGTGAACTGGACAATACCGGATTTTCAAGAAGTCTCCGTCAGTTGCGAAATTAATTCTTACGCAGCCGCTGAAATCTAGCGTGCTGGTAAGTGTACTCGGCGCAGCGGCCGGCGGCGGATTTCCGCAGTGGAATTGCAATTGTAATAACTGCCGCCGGTTGCGCCAAGGAACTTTGCGCGCCAAAGCGCGCAGTCAAATCCAGGTGGCCGTGAGCGCGGATGGGTACGCGTGGCACCTCTTGGGCGCATCGCCCGATCTGGGCAAGCAGATCGAATCCACCTCCTGCCTGCATCCCCGGCAAGGCCTGCGCGACTCCCCCATCGCATCTGTAATTCTGACTTGCGCGGAAGTCGACCAGTCTGTGGGGCTGCTCCTGTTGCGCGAGATGCAACCATTCGCCGTCTATGCCACGGCGTCGGTGCGCGACATCCTGCTCTGCGATAACAGCATGTTCGGAATGCTCCATCGCGTCCCACGGCAAGTCGAGTGGCACGCCGTCCTCCCCGGCGCTACGTTCGAGATCGAAACCGGCTTGCAGGTGGAAGCGATTCCAATGGGGGGCGGATACCCGAGCTACGTGAAAGCCGATAGGCTCGCTCGCTGCCGTGCGGACGAAGCCGTCGTAGGGTTGTCCGTCCGCTGCGGCGGCCGCGCCATGCTTTTCCTGCCGGGGGTTCCCACAATCGACGATGCGCTGCTGGCGCGCATGGAACAGAGCGACCTCCTGCTGCTGGATGGCACCTTCTGGTCGGACGACGAGTTCACCCGCGTCTGGCCGGAAGCGCGCACCGCCAGTGCCATGGGGCACCTGCCCATCTCCGGTCCCAGCGGCACGTTGGAGCGCCTCGCCGCGCTGCACGGCCCGCGCAAGGTCTTCATCCACATCAACAACACGAACCCGATTCTGGACGAGGATAGCGACCAATATCGCGCGGTGCGGGAGGCCGGTTGGGAAGTGGCTTGCGACGGGATGACAATAGAGTTATGACCGCCCAAGTAAGTGACGCCGCGGACCTGTTGACAGCCGCCGAGTTGCACGCCCGCCTGCAATCCGTGGGAGACCATTTCTATCACCACCGGCATCCATTTCACCTGCGCATGCACGAAGGCAAGCTTACCCGCGGCCAGTTGCAGGCGTGGGCCTTGAACCGCTATTACTACCAAAGCCGCATTCCGATCAAGGACTCCATCATTCTGTCCCGCTCCGACGATCCGGAGTTCCGCCGCGCATGGCGCAAGCGCGTGGTGGATCACGATGGCAACCGCGCCGGGGAAGGCGGTATCGAGCGTTGGCTGCAATTGGCCGAGGCCACCGGGCTCGACCGCGAGCGCGTCATCGCCGCCCGCGAGATCCTGCCGGGCACGCGCTACGCGGTGGATGCGTATCTGAATCTGGTGTCGCGTGGGACGTTGCTCGAAGCCGCGGCATCTTCGTTGACGGAGTTGTTTTCCGGCCGGCTGATCGCGCTACGCATGGACGCGATGCGCAAACATTATGCTTGGCTGGAGCCGGGCTTGTCGTATTTCCAGGCGCGGCTGACGCAGGCGCCAGAGGACGCCGATTTCACGCTCGACTGGGTCACGAGCCAGGCTTCCACGCGCGCCCAACAGGAGCTGGTCATCGCCGCTCTACGCGCCAAGTGCGACATACTTTGGGCGCAACTCGATGCATTATATTACGCGTATGTGCAGCCGGGCTGGCCGCCGCCCGGAGCGTTCCAGCCTGAGGACTGCGCAGCGTGACTGCCACCAACATTCCGCGGCTCGCGCGCGGATGCCGGTTGTCCGAAGATCCCGCCCAGGGATGGGTGTTACTGATCCCGGAAGGTGTCTTGCGCTTGAGCGGTCCTGGGCCGCGGATACTCCAGCGCTGCGATGGCTCGCGCACGTTCGGAGACATCGTGCGTGAACTGGGAGACGAATTTGCAGTGGCGGACGCCGCGCTCGTGGAAGCCGAAACGTCCGCGTTCCTGGAGCGCCTGATCGCGCGGCGCATTGTGGTGCTGGAGTAATCGTGGGAGTGACTGTGCGGCCGCAAGCCTTAATCGCCGAAATCACGCATCGCTGTCCGTTGCATTGCGTGTACTGCTCGAATCCTTTGGCCATGCAGCCACGCGGTGACGAGATGGCCACCGATGTCTGGACGCGCGTTTTTCGCGAGGCGGCCGAACTCGGCGTCCTGCACGTCCATCTGACGGGCGGCGAGCCGGTGCTGCGCCCGGATCTGGAGCAATTGGTCCGCGCGGCCCGCGCCGCGAACCTGTACATCAACCTGATTACCTCCGGCATCGGTCTCGGCGAGCAAAAACTGGACGCCCTCATCGACGCCGGACTCGACCACCTGCAGCTCAGCTTTCAGGACGCGGAAGAAGAGCCCGCCAATGAATTCGCCGGCGCGCGGGCGCATGCCCGCAAATTGGCGCTGGCGGAAGTCGTGCGCGCCCGGCAAATCGGGTTCACCCTGAACGCCGTAGTTCACCGACAAAACCTCGATCGCTTGGAAGCCATCGTTGCGATGGCCGAGCGGCTGGGCGTGGACCGCCTGGAAATCGCCAACGTCCAGTACTACGGCTGGGCCATCGAGAACCGCGAGAAGCTGATGCCGACGCGCAGGCAGCTCGACGCTTGCGTGGCTGCCGTCGAGATGCATCGGAAGCGGCTGAAGGGCCGCATGCGCATCGACTTTGTGCCGCCGGATTATTACGCGCGCTATCCGAAAGCCTGCATGGGTGGCTGGGGACGCTCGCTGCTGCTGGTGGACCCTGCGGGTTTCGTGCTGCCGTGCCACGCCGCGGGCGTGATTCCGGGGCTGGCCTTCGACAACGTGCAGGCGCGCCCGTTGCGTTGGATTTGGCAAGAATCCCCCGCCTTCCAGCGTTTCCGCGGCGAAGACTGGATGCCCGAGCCATGCCGTAGTTGCGACCGCCGCCACGAGGACTTCGGCGGCTGCCGCTGCCAGGCCTTGCTGCTGACCGGCAACGCCAGCGCCACCGATCCAGTCTGTTCCCTGTCGCCCGATCGCAACCTTGTGGATGCCGTAATCGATCGCGCCAACGCGGCCGTCGTTGCAGCGCCCAACTGGGTCTACCGCATCGATCCGGCGTAGCGCACGCACTGAAATGCGTACTTTACAACCCTTGCAGTAGCTCCTCGAGGTGATCGAGAACCCCGGCATGAAATGATGACTCCGTGCCTCGCAGCGTCAAACTGCGATGCGCGCCGTGGATGGCGAGTTCACGAGTGCACAGCCAGAACAGCCACACCCCAGCCACTCCCGATCTCAAATAACGCTCTTTCTTCGCGAGGATCCTTCGTAGGTGTCCGACTGGGATGCAATCCCAAGCGCACCGCGAGGGTCGACTTACCAGAAGCTCCAGGGCTCCAGCACATGTTCAGCCTCAGCGCTGGCCTCTCTTGCGGCGGCGAGCGCCTGCTGGCGCCGAGGCGCAGGCAGCGAGCGGGCCGCTGCAGCCATCTGCTGCGAAAACCACAGGCAATCCTCCGGAAACGGAAACCGGAGGGCGCGCTGGAAGCTTGTGCGGGCGCCTGGTACGTCTCCGTGAGCCAGCCGGCGCCCCGCTGTCGCGAGCAAGGCATCCGGAATCAGGTATAGAGCGGCGGCCGCCAGAATTGCCACCGCTGCCGCTGTCCTTACGGCTCTGGCGACTGGCCCCGGTGCGACACGGGTCGCAACGGAAGTGGGCTGACTCGCTGCGGGCGTTGCCAGCGCCACGGCCAGCGCGGTCGGCAAGTAGAAGTAGAGCGCATTGGTGACAGTCAGCGGAGCGAACTGCTCCGAGATCGTCATAGCCACGATAGCCGCCGCCAGCATGGCGCTCTCGGGCACGCCTCTCCGGACACAGCGGTACGCGCAATCCAGCCCCAGCGCGATCAAGCCGGATACCAGCGCGAGCCCGGCGACACCCTGGCTGACGGCGACGCCAATCATAAGATTATGGGGGTCCTCGTGGTAACGATCCGGATAAGCTCGCGACAACTGGAGCGACTGCAGCCTGCGAAACTCGCCAGCGAACGTTTCAGGACCTATGCCGGCAAGCCAGTGATTCGCGATCAGCGGCCAGGAGTCCCGCCAAACCAACAGCCGCGTGCCGCCGGCGCGATCCTGCACCCATTGGGCCAAGCGGATGCGGAAACTTCTTCCGGCCGGCGAAAAAGCCAGCAGCGAAACAAAGGCCGTACACGCCAGCGCACACACCGCGGTATAGGCCAACATCCGTTTCTTGCCGATCCGGCGCGCCTCGATGAACACAAAGAGGATGCCGCCCAGCATCAATCCCAGGACCGCTGAACGGGTCCCGGTCAGAAGCAGCGCGGCCGCGGCGATGGACAGGACGCCTAAGTGAAAACGCCGCCAAGCCGCGTGCGTTTCATGGATGGCAAGGGCGGCCGCAATCAGAATCACGGGCAGCAGAAAGTTCGCAAAGTACATGGCATGCCGCAAGGTGGCCGGCGGCCTAACCACATCGCCCGTAAAGCTTGAGGTGTACAACCGCGGCGGCAGGAGGGGATCCCAACCGAGGTACTGCAGGATGCCGTAGATCCCGGCAATGGCGGCGCAAACCTCGATGGCGATCAGCAGCCGGCGAGTAAAGGCCGGGCGCATGCTTACCTGCGCCGCCAAAACCGCAACGACGAATAGAATTACGATCTGAGTCAGGGCGCCCAGACGCGCAAAGGCCGTGCCGCCTACCGCCAGGATTGGGTCGTGCGAGAGTGCGGCCGACAGGACCAGCGAGGCGGATTGCGCCAGCAGCAGCAGATAAAACAGCCGGCCTGGAGAGGCCCGCCACAGACGTGCAGCGCCCGGCCACCAGAGTCCCGAATCAAGCAGAAGGATCGCGGCTGCAATGTATACGATGGCCAGTTTCGGCGTGACGTCGTAACCGAGCAGTAATCCTGGGGCGATCGCCAGGGGAGTTAGCGCAACGGCAATGAGCAGGACAGTCTCGACAAGCCGCGAATTTTCTCCGGGCGGGCCGCCCTCGCGTTTATGCCACTTAGTTTTCCCGCCAACCGGACACCTGCGCCGACGCCCCCGTTGGCCTGTCGCCGACTGTCAGCCACACAATTTGTCTAGCGAAGAGCGGTTCCAGGGGCCCCGCGCAGACCAGGGGGTCTACCCCACAAATTATAAAGCATTCGGAAGCCAAGTGGCATTGGGCAACAGCACGGGTTTGCCACGAATGGCTGAGGAATTGCGATGCGTCCGTCACTCCAGGTAAACCCGCCCGTTCCTGAAAAGGTCAAACCGTGTTCTCCGATGTCCTGGCGAGCAACGGCTATATCGTCGGCCTCACTGGCAAGTGGCACATGGGCGGCGACGAGCATGCACACGCCAGTTTCTCCTATTGGGCAATGGTACCTGGCGCCGGCGGGACCTACAAGGATCCGGTATTCGTCAAGAATGGCCGGCAGGTTCCCACCAAGTTGACCAGTGGCGCACGACCACCACGCAAAATCTGTGCCTTTACGGCAGGTAATTACTCGGTGCTTTTGTCGTCCGGCAGCTCGCGCTGCCAGCGCGCAATCCCGGTCCCTCGAACGCTACCAGCCCCAACGACGAGATCCTCGTCCATGTCTGCTACGTGGAGACGAAGATGAAGGCCTAAATCACGCTTCTTACTGCACACGAAAAGGTACGTTGCTCGAAAGCGTGCCGCTTTGTGTCGCCACCTGGACTGTTCCGGTGGTCGCGCCGCTGGGTACGGTGGTCGTGATTTCGGTAGCCGAAACGACATCGAATACGGCCGGCGTCCCGTTAAAGCTGACGCTGGTCGCGCCCGTCAGATCGGACCCAAGGATTGTGATGGGCGATCCCACATCGCCGGATGTAGGCAGCGTTGTCACGAACGGGCCAAGTCCCACCGATAAGCTGAAAATGATGCCGTCGTCACTTGCCCCATCCTCTGCTGTGCCGTAGAAGTCCCCATTGGTGGCCTGGACCAGCCCCGCCACGGGGTTTCCGCCGCCCGGGCCGGCCGTGAAGCTGTATAGCGTCGTTAGCGTGCCACCGGGGGTGATTTTGAAGACCGTGCCAACTTCGCTGGCCCCGCCGAGGTTCGTTGTCCCGTATAAATTCCCATCGGTGGCCTGGATCAGATCCGCCCCGGGCGACTCGCCGTCCTGGCACCCCCTTTCGAAGCAGAAGCTATACAGTGTCGTGAGCGTGCCATTCGGGGTAATTTCGAATACTGTCCCACAGCCAACAGGGGCACAGGCACCGGCCCCGCCGTACTCGGTGGTCCCGTAGAAGTTCCCATTGGTGGCCTGGACCAGCCCCGCCACGGGATCGCCGCCGTCCGTGCCGCCCGTGAAGCTGTATAGCGTCGTCAGCGCGCCGGCCCCAGTGATTCTGAAGACCGTCCCATGTCCCGTGGCCCCGCCACCAGTCGTCGTCCCGTAGCCGTCTAAATTGGTGGCTTGGACCAGCCCCGCATACGGGTGTTCGCCGTCCCTGCACCCGCTTTCGGAGCAGAAGCTATGCAGTGTCGTGAGCGCGCCATCCGGGCTTATCTTGAATACCGTCCCGCAGCCAGTGGGGGCACAATAGGCCCCGCCGTACTCGGTGGTCCCGTAGAGGTACCCATTGGTGGCCAGGACTAGCGCCGCGTAAGGGTATGCGCCGTCCGTGACGGCGAAGCTGTGCAGGGTCGTCAGCGTGCCGGCCTGGGTGATCTTGAAAACCGTCCCACAGTCGCAGGCGGCCCCGCCTTGGTAAGTGGTACCGTAGAGGTCCCCATTGGCGCTTTGGACCAGCCCCCCGTACGGGTTTGCGCCGTCCGTGCATCCGCTTTCGGAGCAGAAGCTATACAATGTCGTGAGCCTGCCATTCGGGGTAATCTTGAATATGGTCCCATGGCCGCTGGCCCCGCCACCATAGGTCGTCCCGTAACCGTCCCCATTGGCGCCGTTGACCAACGCTCCGAGGGGGCTTAGGCCGTTCCTGCCATCAAAGGTAAACAGCGTGGTGAAAGTCTGTGCAGGGAGGGCCATCGCCATTGCTGCGCACAGCACGCAAACAGCGCCCAACCGCTGCCGCCCGCTTCTTTGGCGTAAGGAGTCGACGATGCGAGGGAATCGAGAAAGATGTTCCTCATCGTCTCCGGACTGCTGCCGCGCGCTCGAAGATCTACACATGCCCTATCTCCTTTTGCTTACGGTGTCACACGTTACTCTGCAGTGGGATCGAAGTCATGAGGGCGCGCCCGCACACGGCTGCCTTGTTGGCGCTGCAGTGCGCCGGCGCTGCTGGATTCACGACGCATCCCAACGGTCCGCCATCCGCCGAGCGACACCAATTACAGTTCTCCTCCCAAGTTACACACACACCAGCGCGCGGGCAGCTTATGGAGCGGTCGGCGTGGCAGTCAGCTCCACATTTGAGACGTCGACTTGTCCAGTCCCCTTACTCTCGATCAGAACTTGTAAGGGCTGGCCCAATTGAGCGGGGGTGGCCCCGGACTCGTACGCGATCACCTCGGTCACGAAGTTGCCGCCCACCGGGGTCGCTTTGGCGCCGGCGACCAGTACCGTGTTTCCGGCCGCCAGCGACACCAAGTAGCCGGTGAATACCACATCCGCACGGGCTCCCACCTCGACAGTCAGAGTGTAGGTTGTGTTGGCCTGCAACGTGGCGCCAGCCGTCTGAAAGATGGAGCCGGTTACAGTTGAATCGCCAAGGGCCGCGACGTACAGTCCTGTGGAGGGCGCGCTCGGATATTGCGTTGTTGAAAATTTTGCCACGTAAGTGGCTGGACCGACTGTCCAGCCCGTAATTCCATATTGGTTGCAATTGGAGCCCGGCGAACAGTACAACGCGTTCCTGTCGAACTTGGGATTCAGGATCAAGATCGGAACTGGCTGCGCCTCGGCAGGCGTTGCCAAAAAGAGGGTAGCAGCGGCCCATGTCAGTACTGCTACTACTAGACAGCGTTTCATGGAGAGTGTAATTTTCATAGAGAGTTCCTCCGTTGAGCCGGGTTCCGGCTAGCTTTGTGGCTATCGATTATGACCAGGATAACTTTACCACATCATGATCTATCAGTCAAATAAGATCATGATCCGGAGATGCCGCCGGCCGCGGACGTGCTAAACCTCGCCCTCAGCAGATGTGCGCCCACGCGCGTCTCCCCACACAGCGCGTACAACGACTGCGCGGCCGTCATGAACGGAAGGTTGCGCTTGCTCCCGTCGAAACACAGATTCGCCCACGGCCCCGGCAGCAGAATCTGGCCGATTACGCTCGCCCGCGGGGCGCAAATACTTGCATGCCATCGCAGCCCGCGCCCGCCCAGCCGCAGCCCGCCCGGATGTTTCCATCCACATCCGCGAGGATGCCTTCGGCCAGCCCGGGCGTCAAAGCTGTTGACATCCGTCCGCGATATCTGTTATAGTTGATAACGTTATAATGTTTAACATTATCAAAGCCCGCCGCGCCGCCCTCACGCAACTCGAACAGTTGGTCATGGATTTCGTCTGGGCGCACCCCAATTGCACCGCCGAACTCTGCCGCGAAGGCTTGGCCGGCCAGCGGCTTCTCAAGGATTCCACAATCCGCACCATCCTCCGCCATCTCGAAGAAAAGGGCTACCTGACCCACACCATCGAAGGCCGCACCTTCGTCTATCGTGCGTCCGAGACCCCGCGCAACGTGGCCGCCGACGTGGTCGCGCAGTTGGTGGACAGGTTTTGCGGCGGCTCAGTCGAGGAATTGATCGTCGGGCTTGTGGATCGGCAGGTGCTCAAACCGCATCAGTTGCGGCAACTGGCAGCGAAGATTGCCGCGCGCAAGGAGAAAAAGGGATGACGATCCTTATATTTGTCACCGCATGGGCGCTCCGTTCCGCCGTGGTGGCGCTCACCGCCGCCGTCCTGCTGAGGCTTTTCCGTATCGAGGATCCCGCCGTCCGGCTGGCCGCGTGGACCGCCGCCCTGTTCGGCTCATTGCTGATCCCCACGCTCACCATGACGTTGCCCGCTGTGAAGCTCCCGGAAGTGCCGGGTTACCGTGCGCCCGAGGCGGCGAGTCTGGCTCTCCGCAACTTCCGGATTCCCCAGCGGACCGCGCAGCCCCTGGACAGTGCGCGCCGACCGGCCCCTTGGCCGCCGCTGCTTCTCGCGTTGTACTGCCTGGGAGCCGGCGTGCTTTTGTTGCGCCTCGGTACGGGACTGCTTCTCAGCCGCCGTCTCACTCGCAGGAGCCGGCCCACCGGCCGTTACCTGCCGGGCGGATTACCCATCCATGAGTCTTCCGATCTGACCGTGCCCGCCGCGCTTGGCCCGCTCCGATCGCTGGTGGTGCTTCCGCGGGATTGGCGCGAATGGGACGCCCCCAAGCTGGAGGCCATCCTGGCACATGAAGAATCGCACGTTCGGCGACACGATCCCGCCGTGCAATTGATTTCAGCCATCCACCGGGCCCTGCTCTGGTACAGTCCGCTGAGCTGGTGGATGCACAACAGGATCGTGCGTTTGGCCGAAGAGGCCAGTGACGACGCCGCTTTGGCGGCAATTGAAGACCGTGCTTCCTCCGCCGAGACGTTGCTCCAATTCATGCAACGCGGTATGCAGGTAGCGCACTGGGAGGGAGTAGCTATGGATCGATACGGAAAAGCAGACGAACGCATTCATCGAATTCTAGACGGAACGGCCATCTCGCGCGGCTTGACGCGATACGGCCTCGCAACCATTCTCCTGCTTGGGGCGCCAGTGGTTTTCCTGGCCGCGGCCGCAGGACCTGCCCCGCAGGCTCCAGTTGCGCCCACTGCCCCAGCCGCCCCGGCGGCGCCGCAAGCACCGCAAGTGCCGCAAGCTTCGCTTCCACCCAGCCGGGGCAGTGCCAGGATCACTCGCTACTTGATCGTTTCGGGCGACTCTTCAAGCGGCTCCTGGGATAGCCGCGACGAACCGCGTTATAAGGAGTGGCGCTCCAAGTACGGCTCCCACTATGCCTGGTTCCGGCAGGATGGCCGCGATTACATCGTCACCGACAGCCACACCATGGACGAATTCGAGGACGCCATGGCCCCCCAACGCGAGGTCAATCTGCGGCAAGAGGACGTCAATCGTCACCAGGAGGTGGTGAATCGCCAGCAGGAGAAAATCAACCGCCACCAGGAGGACGTGAACCGCGCGCAGGACGGCGTCAACCGGCAGCAAGGTCTGGTGAACGAGGGTGGCGGAGAACAGTCCCGCGTGAACCAGCTCCAATCGGAGGTCAACGGCAAGCAGCAGGCCGTGAACGCCGAACAGGATAAAGTGAACCAGGAGCAATCCGTTGTCAACAAAGAGCAAGACGCCGTCAACCGGATGCAGACCAAGGCTTCGGCTGAGATCGACAAAGCCCTCCAGGCAGTCTTCGATTCAGTCCGGCGGCAAGGTCTGGCCCAAGAAGCTCACTAAGTCTCCGGCCGTGTGATTCTGCCGCTGCCGGCCGCCCCAGCAATTGAGCTTCGCCTAATGAGGCTCGCACAATACAGTGACAAATGGAGAGTGGGGCGGGCACTCTCGCCCGCGTCGGACCCCTGGTTTCCAGCGGGTGGGCGATTTGCCGGTGCGCTCGACATACTGAAAGTAATCGCGATCATAGGCAAACCCGTGGGCCGCTCCAGCAAGCTTCGCCGTGTATCCCAGGTCGCACGCCAGGCAGAACCGGCTGGTATCGGGAATCTGGGAAGCGCAGGATATACAGCGGGTCATACGCGATACTTGCTACTGTAGCATCCGCGGTTGCACCAAAGCATTCACTTCGTCTTCCAGCGCAGCGAGCTTTTCCATTACGCTTTCGAAGCGTGGCGCATCGCCGAAGATCGTCGTCGCCATGTCCCGATAGTCTTGCTTGAGGGCGCCAACACTCGCCCCCGCGGGCGCCAGCTTGAGAGTCCCCGGCGCCGCGAGATCGTAACGGGCCCACGCGGCAGGATAGAAAGTCTCTTTGTGTTTCACTACGTCTCGCAGAAGGTGCAGGTCGGCCAGAGCCCTTCTTTGATGGGGGTTTGCGAGAGCATCGCCACGTCATAGTAATGGCGGGAATATCGCGCCGGAAAGAGTTTTCCGGGGCTCCGGTGATATTCCGCATGCAGGATGGTAGCCTTTTCCCAGAAGGTGCGCTTAGCCATGAGCGCGGTGACCCGCACCTCCGATTCCGCGAAGAGGTGGGGGAACTCCTCCGCCGCGAACGGCCTTATGGGGAACTCGCCCCGCGGAATAAACTCCGCGTGAGTTCCCAGTTCCAACACAACTTGTGGAGAGATATATGCGTGACGCACGGTCACGGCCGTAGGGTGGTGAAAGCGGACGATGTTGGGGTCGCGATCGTCGATGGCCGCGCTCCAGTTCCCCTCCTTGCCGAGTTCCGCTTCGCAGCGGGTCCGAAATTCACGGATGAACTCACTCCCGATATAGCGCTGGCAATCGCGGAGCATTTCGGCGAGGATCTTGGTCTGTTTGGTTCGCGACAGGCCCTCGCGGCGCGGATCGCGGGGGCCGGTGAAGCCCAGCGCGGCGTAATCCACTGCCAGATCGATATCCTCGGAGAACCGGCTGATTGCATGGAATATTTCGAGAGGGATGTCCCACCTTTGAACAGAAGCCGGCCGGAGAATGCCTCGATGGAGAAGAGTTGTTTCAGCACCCAGCAAACCCAGAAGCCTTTCTCCACCACGGCCCCGGAGAGGCCCATCCGGTTCGCTGTCTCGCCGAACAGGTCGGCCCGCTGGTTCGCGGCCATGCGGGCGATCTTGTTCACGTGGATTCTCCAGCGATTTTTCGGGCAGCCGCGTAAATCCAGTCGACGCCAAATCGCGTGGCTCTCACCAGCTTGCGCCGCTCGGTTTCCGACAGAATGCGGCGCAAGCGCGAGATGAGCCTGCGGTCGACTCCGTCGTTACCCAGATATCGCAGCGCCTGCACAACCAAGCCTGGCGTTCCTCCGCTTCCGGCCAGAGTTTGCGGCCGCGCATGCTTGAAATGAATGTTTCGTCTTCCGATCCGGATTTTAGTGGCCGGTCCATCCGAGAGGTAAACGATCCTGGCGGGAACCTGCGTGGAGATCCCCAGCAGGTTCGCCGCCCAGGCGCCCTCCGGCACGATCTTCCATCGATAGCGGCGCGCCAGCGTGCGCGCTGCCTCGTCGATGTCCGGGCTGAGTACGCCGCCCAGAGCTTCGTTCCTCTTGGGAACATCGTATAGGCCGCGGCGAATGCGGCGAATCGTCCGGCTCCGCGCGATGCTCGCCAGGGTCATGTCCACCATGCCCCGCGTGGCGATATCCAGGAAATCCTTAGCCGTGAACGTTTTCCCGGGGGCTAGGCGTTCGATACGCGTAAGTATACGTTTTTTCAGGGTTTGCGTGGCGATAGCTGGGCTTGCCATTTAGAAATAATATACCATTTTTTCTAAATCGTTGCCGACGTATCGCGCGCGTGGCCGATGGCTGGTAGCCGAAAGCTGATAGCTTGTTTAACATGGTCGAACAACTCCGTCCGGGCGTCTCCGCCAAGAACGCCCGCGTCTGCCTGTTCGATTTCGACGGCACCATCTCGCTTATCCGCTCCGGATGGATGGATGTGATGGTCCCCATGATGGTCGAGATCCTGCTCGATCTGCACAGCGGGGAATCGGAGGCCGAGTTGCGCGCCGTGGTCGAGGACTTCATCTGGCGGCTTACGGGCAAGCAGACCATATACCAGGCCATGGCCTTCGCGGATGAAATCTCGAAACGCGGCGGCGCGCCCCGCGATCCGCTCGAATACAAGAAGATGTATCTGGATCGCCTGCACACGCGCATCCGCAATCGCCTGGAAGAGTTGCGACGCCACGAAGTTTCTCCCGACAAGTATCTGGTGCCGGGCGTGCGCGCGTCGATCGAGGCCCTGCGCGAACGCGGCTTGCGCCTCTATCTCGCCAGCGGCACCGACCAGCCGTACATGCGCGAAGAGGCCGATCTGCTGGACATCGCGCGCTATTTCGAAGGCCGCGTCTATGGCGCGCTGGACGACTACCAAAGCTTCTCCAAAAAGATCCTGATCGCGCGCCTGATCGCCGCCTCAGAATTCGCAGGCGCGGAATTTCTGGGTTTCGGCGATGGCTACGTGGAGATCGAGAATATCAAGGAGGTGGGCGGCGTGGCGGTAGGCGTGGCCACGGCCGAGCCCGAGTGCCGCACGGTGGACGAATGGAAGCGCCAGCGGCTCGTGGGTGTGGGCGCGGACTTCATCATCCCCGACTTTCTGTGCCGCGACGAACTGCTCGCCGCGCTATTTCCCAATGGCCAGTAAATACCAACTCTTCGACCGCTCCCGCCTGCGCGTAAAACCGCTCGCCGAACGCGTTAACGATCTTGACGCCGCGCATTGGCTGGATCTCGATGAAATCGCCGCGCCGTACACACACCCCAACCTGCCAGAGGTCGCCGCCCGCATCGTCGCCGCACGCGCGCGCGGCGCAGCCCGCATGCTTATGATGGGCGCGCACGTGCTGCGCGCCGGAGTGAACCGCCAGATCATCGACTTGGTCGAGCGCGGCTTCCTGGATCACATCGCCATGAACGGCGCGGGCGTCATCCACGATTACGAGCTGGCGCGCATCGGCGCTACCACCGAGAGCGTGGCGCGCTACATCCGCACCGGCGAGTTCGGCCTGTGGCGCGAGACCGGCGAGCTGAACGATTGGGTGCGCGAAGCCGCCGCCACAGGCCTGGGCCTCGGCGAAAACGCCGGCCGGCGCATTGCGGAGAGCGATTACCCGCACCGCGAACTGAGCGTATTGGCCGCCGCATGGCGCAGCTCCGTGCCCGTGACCGTGCACGTGGGCATCGGCTACGACATCCTGCACGAGCATCCCAATTGCGACGGCGCATCCTTCGGCGCGGCCAGCTACTGCGATTTTCTGATCTTCGCGCGCACTATCGAGCGCCTGGAAGGCGGCGTGCTGCTGAGCTTCGGCTCGGCCATCATGGCGCCCGAGGTTTATCTGAAAGCGCTGGCCATGGCGCGCAATGTGGCACACCAGGAAGGCCGGGCCATCCGCGACTTCGCCACCGCCGTCTTCGATCTGGCGGTCATCGAGGGCGACATCGGTGCTATTAAGCGGGAGCTTCCCAAGACCGATCCCGGCTACTATTTCCGGCCGCACAAGACTTTGCTGGTGCGCACCGTGGCCGATGGCGGCGCCAGTTTCTATTTCCGCGGCGATCATCGCGCCACGTTCCCTGCGCTACGCCGCGCCATTCTCGAGCACCCATGACCACCGCGGAAGTCCTGGCCCAATTCCTGAAGCTTTCCGCATTGGTCGTGGGCGACATCTGTCTCGACCGCTGGTGCACTTACGATCCGGCTGCCTCGGAGCCATCGCGCGAAACAGGCATCCCGCGCATCGGCGTGGTACACACGGAAGTCACGCCGGGCGCAGGCGGCACGGTCGCCAACAATCTCGCGGCGCTGGGCGCGGGGCGGGTCGCGGTGTTGGGCGCCATCGGCCAGGATGGCTTCGGCACGGAGCTTTCGCGGGCACTGGGCGCGCGCGGAATCTCTGCGGATTTGTGCGTGCGCACTCCCGCCATACAGACGTTCACGTATATAAAAGCGATCAACGCGCGCACAGGCATCGAAGACCAGCCCCGTATGGATTTCATCAACACCACGCCGCTGCCGCCCGATGTAGAGCGCCAGATTCTCGACAATCTACAGATGGCGGTCGAGTCGTTCGACATCGTCCTGATTGCCGATCAGGCAGAGACTAGCCAGGGCGGCGTCGTCACGCCCGCCGTGCGCGACCTGCTCGCCGAGCTTGCGCCGCAATATCCCGAGCGCATCTTCTTCGCCGATTCACGCACCCGCATCCACCTGTTCCGCAACGTCATCCTCAAACCAAATCGGCAGGAGGCCGAGAGCGCCTGCCGCGAACTGTTCGGCCGCGTTGATTTTCCGGCGCTCCTGCGCTACGCGCAAGCGCCGCTGATGTTCGTGACGGACGGCCCCGATGGCGTGCTTATGGTGGGGCGGGCCTCCAGGCCTGAGCGGGTTCTCCGGAATCCGATCCCCAATCCCGTGGACATCTGCGGCGCGGGCGACAGCTTCTCGGCGGGCGCGTCGCTAGCCCTGCGCGTGACCGGATCGCCTGCGGAAGCCGCGCGTTTCGGTAACCTGGTGGCTTCCATCACGATCATGAAGAAAGGAACCGGCACAGCCTCGCCCGAGGAGGTTCTGGCAGCGTATGCCCGAGAAACAAACCCTGGCGATTGATGTCGGCGGCACCAAGTTCTCCATCGCGGCGTTCGACGGCGATCGCATGGTGCGCCGCGAGTCCCGCCGCACCGATGCCGAAGGCGGCCGCGACTGGATGCTGGATCAAATCTCAACCATCGCGCGCGCCTGGCAGCGCGAAGCGCCCGCGGATCGCTGCGGCATCGGCTTCGGCGGTCCGGTGATCTTCCAGGAGCAGCGCGTGGCGCTCTCCACGCACGTGGGCGGGTGGCGCGATTTCCGGCTCACCGACTGGGTGCGCGAACTGCTCGGCGTGCCCGCCATCATGGATAACGACGCCAACGCCGGCGCGCTGGGCGAGGCCCGCTTCGGCGCCGGACGCGGCTACTCGCCGCTGTTCTACATGACGCTTTCCACAGGCATCGGCGGCGGCATCTATGACGATGGCCGCATCTGGCGTGGCGCCGATTCGTATGGCGGCGAGATCGGCCACTTGACCATCCGGCCCGACGGTCCCCAGTGCCTATGCGGCTGGCACGGCTGTTTCGAGCGCATGTGCAGCGGCAGGTGGCTGGCGCGGGATTACGGCAAGACCGCTGAGGAGCTGATGCGCGATCCCGCCTTCGTCAGCCGCTACGTAGTGGATCTGGCGCTGGGGCTGAAGGCTTGCATCATGCTGCTGAATCCGGCGCGCATCGTAATTGGCGGCGGCATTAGCAAGGCGGGCGACCGGCTCTTCGATCCGCTACGCGCCGAACTGCGAAGGCAAATCACGGACTGGTCCGGCGCGCGCATCGATGTGGTTCCAGCGGCGCTGGGCGACGACAGCGTCCTGTATGGTGCGCTGGCGCTCGCGGAAAAACTAGGTGGATGGTGATGGGCGGTGGGTCCAACCCCTCACCGCAAGAACGGCAAATAAGCCGGCACCTGACGCCGGTACTCCTCGAACTCTTCCCCGAAACGCGCGCGCAACAGCCCCTCCTCCGCGCGAATGCGAATCTCCGTCCCTGCGATATAGAGCGCGATGCTGAGCAGCAATAACGGCCACCGCGCGAAAAGCAGCCCGGTCGCAAGCGTCATCAAAAACAGCGAGGCATACACCGGATGCCGCACGATGGCATACGGCCCCGTGCGGATCAGTTCATGATCCGCATACAAACCCGCCAGAATGCGGAGTTGCTTCCCCAGATGCCGCACCGACAGCCAGCCGAAGACGGCCGCCACCGGCGCCAGCAGCATGGACGCGATCATGCGCGCCAAGCCCGGCAGGGGTGTATTCGGCAGCCATAGCCAGGCGAAGAATATACCCGCGCTCTCCAGCGCCAGCCCCCAATCGCCGCTGTGCGCCATGACTTCCGACTGCCGCTTCGGTCCGGTGAACCGCTTGCGCAGGAACGGATACAGCCACAGCACCCACATCGCCACCAGCTCGAGTACCGCAAGACCAAAAAGGCCGGTCACTGCGCTGGTTCCCCGCTCAGCTTGATCGTGCGGCCGGTCCGCGCGGACTCGCGCGCGGCCACCAAAATCTCGGTTACGATCATGTTGTTTTCGAGCGACGACAATCCGGCGGGCTTACGCGTGCCGCGCACGACCGCCGCGAGATACGACAGGGAATCGTGGTCTTCGGGCGGCAGCTCCTCCGGCGTGCGAGCCTCTTCCTGCCCGCCCGGCAACCTCACGCGTAGCGCATCGCCGCCGGTCGCAATGGCGTATCCGCGCTCGCCGTAGACTTCGAAATCCTTGCGGCTGAAAGGCCAGTTCCACGAGGCTTGAATGATGCCCTGCGCCTTGGGATATTCGATCAGCACGGAGGCTTCATCGTCTACGCGCGCATAGACTTGGGGCTTGATGGCTTGGGTGATGGCGGTCACCGCCACGGGACGCTGGTTATCCATCATCCAGGTCATCAGGTTGGCGCCATAGCAGCCGAAGTCGAACAACGCGCCCGCGCCGTTCTTCACCGGATCGGTGAGCCAGCCGAGAAACTCCGGTCCCACGCCGATCTCCTTCGGCCCCTGGTGGCCATCCATCGCGACCATCTTGCGAATATCGCCGGCGGCCTTCTGCGTCTTGATCAGGCGCCACATCGCGCTGTGGCTCGCATACCAAGTGGTCTCGTAATTCACAATCACGTGAATGCCGCCGTCGTGCGCGGCGCGCGCGATGGCCCGCGCGTCCGCCATATTCACGGCCAGGGGCTTCTCCATCATCACGTCGATGTTGCGCCGCGCGCACGCTTCCACCACCATGGCATGGTCGAACGTGCTGGTGAACGAGGCTACCGCTTCCGGCTTCACGCGATCCAGCATGGCGCCCAGGTTCGTGAAGAATACGGATTGCGCCAGGCCGTAGCGTTGCGCGTATTGCCGCTGGAGCGCGGCATCCGGGTCGAAGACGCCGGCGATCTCTACGTCCTTACGCTGGCCCGCGGCGCGCAAGAAACCGTCCACGTGGCCGTGTACCAGCCCCGCGATGCAAAGGCGCAGCGGCTGCTGGCCGGCCGCCAGGGGCAGAAACCAAGCGGCCAGAGTCAACTTCAAGAGGATATGCATGCTGTAGAGGATGATAACCCGCGCCAGGGTGTCGAGACCAGTCTCGACACGGCACGCACGAGTGCGTGCGCTACGGGGTCCTGTAAATCAACTCGACCGCGCAGGCACCTTTGCCCGAGCACAGGCTGGTGGCGCTACCGTTCACTTTAATGCTGCTGATGTGGCGGCCCTCGCCGTGGCCGAACTCGCGCTCGTCGGGATTCGCGGTTTTCTGCCACTGATCGAAAGTGATTTTGGGGGAAAACTTGACGTGCACTCCCTTGTTTGCGGAGAAGGAAGCGATGGTCACCCATCTCTCGTTGTAGACCACCTGGATCGTCCAAGGCTTCGCCGGGTCGATGCCGCAGGTTGCGTTGCCCGCGCAGCGGTCGGCGCCCCCTTCGGTGATCTTCAAGCCGCTCAATACCCCATTGGCGTTCAGATGCCGCAACTCGGCTGGACTGATTGTCCAGGTTTTGCCGGCGTCCAGTCCGCCCGCACTAAGCAGGATGGATCCGTCCTTTACCGTGATGGGGGTGTTGCCTTGGGCCTCGATCCGCGATGGGCCGCACAGTAGCAGAATCGCGAGGGTGAGAGAAGTTGTGAGTGTGAGCCGTATCATGAGGTGGTTGTTCCTTTCCACTAGTTGACTGTAGGCGCCGCCGGGTCGGCGCGTAGCAGTTCCGCATGCATACGCCGGATGACCGGACGATCCAAATACGAGCGAAAATCTTCCGCGGGCCAGGAGGCCTTCAGTTCGCCGAGCGCGGCGGCGGCCTGGGCCGCGACCGCGCGGTCCGGCGCGCCGGATCGCAGCAGCAGCACGCACGCGCGCCAGAGCGACTCCGGTTTCTTCGCCGATCCAAAGAACGCGCGCGCGCGGCCCGCATATCCGGCGGCCGCCGCGCGATCGCCGGCTGCCAGCGCCGCTTCCGCCGAGCCCAGCAGCGCCTCAGCTTCGGCGGCTGGGTTGCCGGCCGCGTGCGCCAGGTCGAACGCCTCGCGGCACGCCTCCAGGCCGCGGGCTCCCGCGCCGGAGCGGGCCAGCGCCAGGCCCAGCACCAGGCTGGCGCCGCGCCGCGTTTCCGAGTCGCTCGCGTCGGCGCTCTGCAGCAGATCCTCGGCTTTCGCGCGGGCTTCGCTGTAACGTTCCTGCATCAAAGCGATTTGGAGGGCGCTGACAGAATTGGCATTCACGGCCGCTTGCGGGGCCGCCGCGCCGGCACCTTTATGCCCGAGCCTGGCGTGCATCACCGCCACGTTCAGTTCATTGGTGGCCGCGCCGGACGAATTACCGATGGCCTCGAAAACACCCCGCGTCTCGTCGAACATGCGCAGCGCCTGCGGCCAGCGGTCCTGCAGATATTCGAGGCGGGCCAGCCCCTCCTGCGCAAGCGCCAGCGGCAGTGACGGACCAGCCGGCTGCATTGTCGCCAGGGTCTCGTCAAAGGCGCGGCGCGCCCCGTCGTAATCGCCTTTGTCGAGCGCGGCACGACCCAGCAAGATTAGGGCGAGCGCGGCCTCCGTCCGGAAACTGCCCTGGCGGTAGTAGGCCAGCGCGGCCTGCACGTCCTGCCAGCCTTGCGCCGTGTCCCCCGTCTGAATGCGGATGCTGCCCAGATTCACCAGCGCCCGGGCTTCCGACCGCTTCTCGCGGTTGCGCCGGGCAATATCGAGGGCTTCCTGCATGGTGCGCAGGGCCTCTGCGGTGCGGCCTTTGACAAACAGCGCGCTGCCCCGATCGATCAGCCCGTGCGAGACCAGGTTCTCGATGCCGCCGGCGCGCGCGATGGCGATAGCGCGGTTGGCGTCGTCCAGAGCTTCCGCGGTGTGGCCGGCGTCGAGATCGGCGTTGCTCGACAAGAGCAAGAGCTTGATTTGCTGCTGGTCGTTGCCGGTGACGCGGGCCGCGGCCAGCGCCCTGCCGATCAGTTCGCGGGCTTCGGCGGGAGTGCGGGCATTGCGGGCGCGAACGTAGAGACATTCGGTCACGCCTTCCACGTTGGAGCCGGCTTGGAACAAGCTCTCGGCGCGGTCGAGCGAGCGGCCCGAGTCCGCCCTTGCGCCGGTGCGGGCCTGCAGGGCTCCCAGGCGCATCCAGGCGGCGGCGTTCTGGGCATCCAGGCGAACCGCTTCGGAATACGCCGCGATGGCCTTTCTTGGATCCTGATTGCGTTCCTGCGCGCGGCCCAGGTCGAGCAGCGCCCAGCCGCGCTCGTCCGGCGGCACACGCGCGGACGATTCCTGGAACTTCTCCGCCGCCGCCTTGAACTCGCCGGTGACCGTCTGGCGGATCGCGTCGAGATGCAGGGTCTCGACGTCCGTCAGCGAATCGTGCGTAGACATCGTCTTGAGCAATTCGTCCTTGGCGCGTTCCAGGTAGTCGAGTTCGTACCAGGCTTCAGCCAGGTAGGCGTGCGCCATGGCGTAAGCAGGGTCGATCTCCACCGCGCGGGCCAGAGCCTTGCCCGCCCGGTGATAGCTGCCGTTGTGCAAGGCTGCGACGCCCTCGCGGTACCAGGGAACCGCTGCCGCCGCAGGGTCGCGGGGGCGCCGGGCAATCCACAACCACACCGGCACTCCGCCTCCCACGCAGACCGCGCCTCCGGCTAGCACGGCCACGGCGCGCCGTCGCGAGGGCCGACGTGCGGGCGCGCGTTCGGGAGCGCGCAGGTCATCCAGCAGTTCGCCGGCGGTTGCATAGCGTTGCCGCCGGTCCTTCGCCAGCAGCTTCAAAACGACGCGGTCTAGGTTGGCGGGGGACCGCGGATTCAGCCGCGAAGGCGGCGGCGGCTCCCAGGTCAACAACCGCGCCAGAGTCGACGTGAGGTTATCCGCGGCGAACGGCGATGTACCGGCCAGGCACTCATAAAGGACCACGCCCAGTGAGAACAGGTCCGAGCGCACATCCACCATTTCACCGGACGCCTGTTCGGGCGACATATAGAGCGGCGTTCCGGAGAAGCCTTCCAGCGTTTGGGTGGCCGCGGCCGCGGTTGGCTCGCCTTCCGCCGGCGGAACGGGCGTCCGCGCGATGCCGAAATCGAGCACCTTGACGTCGCCCGCGGAAGTGATCTGGATATTGCCGGGCTTGATGTCGCGGTGGATGATGCCGTGGCGGTGCGCTTCCGCCAACGCCGACGCCACTCCGGCGGCCACTTTCAGCGTTTCCTCGACAGTCAAACGCCGCTCGCCGAGGATGTGCCGCAAGCTGGCGCCGGACACCAGTTCCATGGCGATGAAGGGATCGCCGCCGGGGTTCTCGACGAACTCGTAGACGGTCGCGATGTTGGGGTGCGAGAGCGAAGACGCGGCGCGGGCTTCCTTGAGCAGGTTGGCGCGAAGTCTCTCGTCGCCGCGTCCGCTCGAGCAGAACTTGAGCGCCACGCGGCGTCCCAGCGTGAGATCCTCCGCTTCGTACACTACACCCATTCCGCCTTCGCCCAACTTAGAGGCGATGCGGTAATGCGTGACGGTTGTTCCAATCATCTACTTAGAAACTATATCGCAACGCGAACTGGATTTGCCGCGGCGGGTTGGCCGGGAAGACGCGGTCGTCGGCGAAATTTTGGGGCATTTGAAAATTCACGCAGGTCCCGTCGCTGCTGAACCGGACGGGCAACTTCTCCGATGCTGCCGGTAAACCGGCCGATACGGGACGACGTTGAGCAACACCAGCACGCTGTGACAGGCGGCAATGGCGCGCCCGTCCTCAGTGACTATGGAGCCGCCGGATTTCTTGTGTAGAGGACCGTTTATTCCCTAAAATAGGAGATATGCCGCTGCGCAAGAAACTGTCCACTACAATTGGTGCGAACAACTATGCTTACCTCCACATAATGGTAAAAGCGGGCTGGGCGGAAAGTGTCGGAGAGGCAGTGGACAAGGCGGTGGAAATGGCCCGCAGGCTGGACGACCGCGCTACGTTGGAGCGTCAGACAGCCGCTTACTTCAAAGGCCTGACTTCCAAAGCCGCCGCGGAAGAGACCGATCTCGAAGAGGCCTTGAGCGCCGTATCTCAAGAGATGGACTTTGACCAGCCATAGCGTTTCTCCTCGGCGCGGCGAGATTTGGACTGCGATGTTGGGAAAGCCGCCAGTGCGTCATTGGGTCTTGATCGTGTCGCTCGACTCCCGTAATCTAAGCGAACGAGTCGATTCCGTTCTAATCGTTCCGTTCGGCAGCCTAGGCGCGGACGGTCCAACCACCCTGCGATTTGAGCCCGGCTAGACGGGTTGCCGGAGCCATCCTGGATAAAGGGTCACTTCATTACGACGCTCAAGAAATCGCTTCTCGGAGAGCGTCTGCCGCGCCCCCTCTCAGCGGTGCGCATGCGGCAGGCCGGCGTGACCATTCAGCGCGTTCGACCCGGACTCACCACGTTCGTAAAGGATAAAGATTTTGTCTTTAACGACCCTCAACGCCGCGTAGATGAAACTTAGACCACTCGGCCCACAGACGTAACCATTCGGCGAGTAAGTTAGGAGTGTTCCTTCCGCGCGAATGAATTGACGTCGGCGTTCTAAGCTCCAAGACTTCGGACGCCAGGATGCGCACGCCCCCTACTGCTCGTGCACATCCTCCAGATACGTATACCCGTGCAACCCCTCTTCATAAAACTTCAGCAGCCGCCCGGATTCCTCATACCCCAGCCGCCCCTCCCGCAGCGCCGTCTCCACATCCCGGCGCAGCCGGCTCACCAGCGCGTCCGCCGAAAACTGCACGTAGTTGAGCACCTCGCGCACAGTGTCGCCCTTGATCACCGAATCCAGGATGATCTCGCCGGTCTCGCCCATCCGCACGTGCACCGTATTGGTGTCGCCGAACAGGTTGTGCAGATCGCCCAGAATCTCCTGGTACGCGCCCAGCAGGAACGCGCCCAGATAGTAGTCGCCGCCATCGAAGGGGTGCAGCGCCAGCGTGCGCTTCACATCGCGGCGGTCGATGAACTGATCCACCTTGCCATCCGAATCGCAGGTGATATCGCCCAGAATGGCGTGGCGTTTGGGCTCTTCATCCAGGCGGTGAATCGGCATCACCGGGAACAACTGCTTGATGGCCCAGCTATCCGGCATGCTCTGAAACAGCGAAAAATTGCAGAAATACGTGTCCGAGAGCATGGCTTCCAGGCCCTCCAGCTCTTCCGGGAAATAATCGAGCGACTGCGCCAAGGCCTGTATGCGGCGGCTGATCGCCCAATACAGGTTCTCGCACTGGCAGCGCTGCTCCAGCGAGAGGTAGCCCAAGCTGAACAGGTTCAGCGCCTGGTCCAGCGCCTGCTGCGCGTCGTGATAGCTCTCCAACAAATTCTTGGTAGTGAGCGACCGATTGGTTTCCCCCAGGTCGATGAGCGGCTGTTCGGCGTCGGCCGAAACCTCCGCTGGCACGTCGGATTCGCCCATGCCCGACACACCCAACACGTTGAACACTAGCACGCTGTGATACGCGGCAATGGCGCGCCCGCTCTCGGTGACGATCGTGGGATGCGGCACGCCCACTTCGTCGCACACGCTTTGAATGTGATAGACCACATCGTTGGCGTATTCCTGCAGCGTGTAATTGACGCTGGATTCGAAGTCGGTCTGCGAGCCGTCGTAGTCGATGCCCAGCCCGCCGCCGACGTCCAGGTAGCGCAGTCCGGCGCCGGCGCGCGACAAGTCCACGTACACGCGCACGGCCTCGTTCACCGCAGCCTTGATCTGGCGGATGTTGGTGATCTGGCTGCCAAGGTGGAAGTGGAGCAAGTTCAGGCAGTCGGCCATGCCCGCGTCTTTCAACTCCTGCAGCGCGCGCACCGCTTCGCTCACCGAAAGTCCGAACTTGGAACGGTAGCCGCCCGACGAGCGCCAACGGCCGGAGCCGCGGCTGGCCAGCTTCACGCGCAGCCCGATCATGGGCCGCACGCCCACCCGCTCGGAGTAGCGCAAAATAAGCTTCAGCTCCGTATACTTCTCGACCACCGGAATAATGTGGCGCCCCAGCTTCTGCGCCAGCATGGCCATCTCGATGTATTCGTCGTCCTTGAAGCCGTTGCAGACGATGGGCGTTTCGTTGTCGGCCATGGCCATCACGGCCATCAGTTCGGGCTTGGATCCCGCCTCCAGGCCGAACTTGAACGGACGGCCGAACTCCAGCACTTCTTCCACAACCTGCCGCTGCTGATTGACCTTGATGGGGTACACGCAACAATATTTGCCCTGGTAGCGATGTTCGGCGATGGCGGTTTGAAAAGCCCCGTTCAGTTCGCCCAAGCGGTGCTCCAGAATGCCGGCGAAACGCACCAGCACCGGCAGCGAGATGCCGCGCAGCACCAGGGTATCGACCAGTTGTTTCAGATCGATGGAGCGCTGCGGATCCTTGGCGGGATGCACGCACAGGTGGCCGCTGCCGTCCACCGAAAAGTAGCCCTTGCCCCAACTGGCCACGTCGTAGAGTTCGCTGGCGTCCTGCGGTGTCCATCGCTCCGTCGGCTCCATGACGAGCGAGCCTTTCCTGGCGTTCTTCTCCACTCCTGCCTCCAAAGCTTCAGTGTCCTAAGAATCGGCGGGAAGGGCAAGGGGAAAATGATGGTGGGACAGGCTTCAGCCTGTCGGTCACCGGATTGTAATATCGAGTGTGTGCGCCACGTCAAGGTTTCCACGTGATATTGCAACCGACGCTCGGCCGCTGCCGAGGATTGACCGGCTGTCCGGCCAGCACCGCGTCGATCGCCGCGCGCAGATCCGCACCCGTTACAGGCACGTCATTGCGCGGACGCGCGCCATCCAATTGTCCGCGGTAGACCAGCCGCCGGTGGGCGTCGAACAGGAAGAAGTCCGGCGTGCACGCAGCGTCGTAAGCCTTGGCTACCCCTTGGGTCTCGTCGTAGCAAATCGGATAATTCATGCCGAGTTCCGCGGCCATCTCCTGCAGCCGCTCGGGCGCATCGTCGGGATATTGGACGACGTAGTTAGGCGAAATCGCCACGATGCCCAGCGGCCGGCCGACGTAATCCTTTCCGAGCCGCGCCAGTTCGTGCTTGACGTGCTGTACGTAAGGGCAGTGGCGGGAGACGAACATCACCAGCAGGGCCTGCTTGCCGGCGAAGGTGTCGAGGCAGACTGTCGCGCCAGCCACCACGTCCGGCAAATGAAAATCCGCGGCGGGTGTTCCCAGCGCAGGCATGGTCGATTCTGTTTGCGCCATAGCCGGTCCTCACACTCTATAGTCGTCGGCCTTCCAGTTTTTGATGGCCCGCTTGATGTCGGAGGCGGGCATGTTGCGCTCGGCCGCGATCCTGGCAAGATCGACAAATTCGATATCCGGCGCGAAGCGCAGCGCGATGACTTGGCGCATGGCCAGACGTGCATCGAGCAGTTTGCCCGTCAGCACGAAGTGACGCAGGTTTTCCTCGGCGCGTATGGCGCGGTCCTGCGCTTTGCAGGCAAACGTCCGGGTGTAATAGAACAGCATGCCGCAGCAGATCGTGAGCACCACGACCAACAGTGAAGTATGGAAGCGCACGTGATCGCCGTGCGACATATAGAGATTGATCAGCGATCCGATCAGCGTCAGGAACAGGAGACTCGCCAGGAGGAAGTGGAATCCCGGCACCAGGCGGACATGGTTGGAATAATTCTGGGTGGCCATTTCGTGATTGTACCCTGGAGCGGACTCATAGGACCGCCCGCTCATCGCCTTCGCGGCGCGTGATCCGCTCGCGGTCCAGATACTCCAGCAGCGGGATGGCGTATTTGCGGGAGATGCCCGTCCAATCCTTGAACGTGCCGACGTTGAAGCGCGCGCCTTGGCGCGCGGCCAGCATCGTGCGCAGTTTTTCCATGGCGGTGTGATGGAAGACCAGGTCGTCGCCCACCCGGATCAGCCGCTTTTCACGCAGCAGGATCTGCAGCAGTGAGCGGGCCCGGGCCGCCTCCACGCCGGATTTCGCCAGCACATCGGGCAGCGCGGGCACGGCCAGGCCGGCCTGCTCGAAAGCGCGCTCGATGGCCGTGCGGGCCTGTTGCTCGTCTTGTTTCAGTACCAGCTTGTGGCTGGCCAGCCGCACGTTTTCGCCTTCCACCACGATCTGTTTCTCCTGCGCGAGAATGGCGTCGATCAGGAAGGCGGGCGAATCCGGCAGCTCGCGGCCGCGCAAATCCTGCTTGGGGATGCCGGGCAGCAGCGGGTGCTTCAGATGAAACTCGCGTACCGCGCGCAGCACCTTCTCGCCGGCGGACTGGAACCATGCGCGATCCGCAAACCAGGGCTTGAAGTATACCGAGCCCCGACCGTCAGGGAGCGGTCCCCGCTCCCCTATAGCTTCGATCTCACGCTCCGTGAGGCCCGTGCGCGACACTAGCTCGACCGTACCCATGCCGTATTTCGATTCACGCACGAGCAGCGCGACCCGCTCTGCCGCGGACGCTTCCGCGAGCGTGCGCAGCCGCTCCGCCACGCGATCGCTCTTGCGATACCGCTTGCCGCCGGTGTCCAGCACCACGCCACCGCCAATCGTCACCACGGGAGAAAACATACGGATGATAAAGCGATCGCCCGGCAGCAGCAGCGCCGGCTCGCGCAGCACGATGCGCGCCCAGCAACGCTGGCCTGGCTTCAGCGCCGTGGCGCCCTCCAGCAGCCGCACTTGCGCTTCGATCTCCGCCGTGCCCGCGTGAAAATGCACCGGCGCGCGATGCTTCAGCGGCTTGGCCGAAGGCAAGAGTTCGAGCGCGCAATCCACTTGCGTGACGATCCGGAATGTTCCCGGCGCGGCCAGCACCATGCCGCGCGTCACTTCCGCTGGTTCGATGTCCGCCAGGTTGAGCGCGGTGCGCTGCCCGGCCCGCGCCTGCTCGGCGGGCTCGCCGTAAACCTGTACGCCGCGCACCCGCAGACGCCGGCCGGTCGGGTACAGTTCGACTTCCTGCTCCTTGCGGACATTGCCCGAAATCAACGTTCCGGTCACCACGGTGCCGAAGCCTTTCACGGTAAAGGCGCGATCCAGGGGCAAGCGGAAATGCCCCGCCGCGCTCTTTTCCTGCACGGTGGAAGCGGCGCGCTGCAACGCTTGGCGCAGATCGTCCAGCCCGGCGCCCGTGACGGAGCTGAAGGCCACCACCGGCGCCCCCTCCAGAAACGACCCCGCCACGAACTCCTCGACCTCCAGACGCACCAGTTCCAGAATGTCCGGCTCGACCAGATCGGCCTTGGTGAGCGCCACCACGCCTTGCGGAATTCCCAGCAGACGGCAAATGTCGAAGTGCTCGCGCGTTTGCGGCTTGATGGACTCATCGGCGGCGATTACGAACAAAACCAGGTCGATGCCGCCCACGCCGGCCAACATGTTCTTGATGAAGCGTTCGTGGCCGGGCACATCCACGAAGCCCAGCCGCAGCGCGGGCGTCAATTGCAGGTGCGCGAAACCGATATCGATGGTGATGCCGCGGCGCTTTTCCTCTTCCAGGCGATCCGCGTCGATGCCGGTGAGCGCCTTTACGAGCGCGGTTTTGCCGTGATCGATGTGGCCGGCCGTGCCCACGATGATATTCTTCATCCGCTGCAGTTATCGTAAACTCGTGGGGGTAGGCAATCCGGCCCAATGTCACTTACTTATTCCACAACCGAACACCTGCATTAATTGTGGGGCGGTCCCCCTGGACTGCGGCCGACGCCCTCGTCGGCCACTCGCGATCGCCGAAAGCCTTGGTTTTCCGCACAAAAGAGCGGGTCCAGGGGGACCCGCGCGGACCGGGGGTCCGCCCCACAATTAGCGACTAGCTGGAACTGCTGGAAGAGCTGTCGCCGCTATCCCGCCGCTTCAGAGTGGGCCGGTCGTCCTGATCGGCAGGCTGCTTATTGTTGTCGTCCACCGGACCGGTGCCGCTGCCCGGGCTCCGCCGCAAGGTCGGACGGCTGGGATCGTCCTTGCCCTTTTCAAACTTCTTGTGGTTGTGCAGCGAGTACAAGCGCGCTTTCACATCGTTAAACTCCGATGTGTTGACCACGTACTCGGGTTTGGCTACCAGGATCGTCTGAATCTCCTTCTGCGACGCCTGGATGCGGTCGTCCGTCATCGGGTGGGTTGAAAACACTTTAGCGACGGTGCCCGGCTTACGTTTCTCCAGGGTCTCGATCTTCTCGAAGAAGTCCACGAACGAGGTCGGATCGTAACCGGCCTTGTACATGTACTGCAGGCCGAGGTAATCCGCTTCCCGTTCCATGCCGCGGGTGAAGGCCAGGAATCCCATGGGGATGGCCAAGCCAGCGCCCTGCCGGATGGCGTAACCCGTCCAGCCTCCCATGAAGATCAGCGGAATCGTGGCGATGTTGATCAGTTGGCCGCGGGTGGCCTGCCGTGTGCCGTGACGCGCCGCGACATGCGCGATCTCGTGCGCCATCACGCCTGCCAGCTCCGACTCGCTGTCCGCTTTCAGGATCAAGCCTGAGTTCACGAAGAAGAACCCGCCGGGTAGCGCGAAAGCGTTCACCTCTTCGGAGTCGAGCACCTTAATGGTGAACGGAACTTTAGCGTCGGAATTGCGCACCAGGTTTTGACCGACCCGGTTTACGTACTCGGCGACGATCGGATCATCGACGATTTTGGCCTGGCGCTCGACTTCCTGCGCCAGTTGCTTGCCGAGGGCGATTTCTTTCTCCAGCGACCAGAAATTAACACCTTTGCCAACGTCCCGATTGCCGATTTCGTCGGGATCCTTTTCCTTGTCGTCGGCCAGAGAGCGGGTTGGCAGAAAGGTGAGAACTGCCAGGAAGGCCACGGGGATGGCTAGGAAGCGCTTCATGAGTGGAAAACTCCTGTTACTATACTATACGCCAATTGGGTGTACCGCTGAATTGTATACGTATAGCGGGTCCGGCGGGTTACCCCCCTAAGCCCCATCTTTTGATTGCCAGACAGTCCTAGCTGGAACTGTCGCTGTCCCGCCGCTTCAGCGTGGGCCGGTTCGTCCTGATCGGCAGGCTGCTTATCGTTGTCGTCCACCGGACCGTTGCCGCTACCCGGAGTCCGCTTCAAGGTCGGGCGGCTCGGGTCGTCTTTGCCCTTCTCCATCTTCCGGTGGCTGTGCAGCGAGTACAGGCGCGCCTTCACGTGGTTGAACTCCGAAGTGTTGACCACGTATTCGGGCTTGGCTACCAGGATCGTCTGAATCTCGGTCTGGGAGGCCTTGATGCGGTCGTCCGTCATGGGGTGCGTTGAGAACACCTTGGCCACGGTGCCGGGCTTGCGCTTTTCCATGGTTTCGATCTTCTCGAAGAAGTCCACGAACGAGGTCGGATCGTAGCCCGCCTTGTACATGTACTGCAGGCCCAGATAATCCGCTTCTTTTTCCATGCCGCGGGTGAAGACCAGGAATCCCATGGGGATGGCCAAGCCCATGCCCTGCCGGACGGCGTAGCCGGTCCAAGTATAGGGGATGGCGATGGATGCGGCGATCATGCCGATTTGCGCGAGCTCGCCGCGGGTGGCCTGCCGAGTGCCGTGGCGCGCGGCCACGTGCGCGATCTCGTGCGCCATCACCCCCGCCAGTTCGGATTCGCTATCCGCCTTCAGGATCAGGCCCGAATTCACGAAGAAGAACCCGCCGGGCAGCGCAAAAGCGTTCACTTCCTCGGAGTCGACAACCTTGATGGTGAACGGAACCTTGGCGTCGGAGTTGCGCACCAGGTTCTGCCCGACCCGGTTCACGTACTCGGCAATGATCGGGTCATCGACCATTTTGGCTTGGCGCTCGACTTCCTGCGCCAACCGCTTGCCGAGCGCGATCTCTTTCTCCAAAGACCAGAAATTGACGCCTTTGCCAACATCGCGATTGCCGATTTCGTCGGGATCGTTCTCCTTGTCGTCGGCGAACGATCTGTTTGGCAGAAGGCTTAGGACTGCCAGAAGGGCCACGGGCTGGCGGGTTACCCGACTACGGGGCGGGCAATGCGGCCCTCCGACCTGTGCGGAATCGTGTCTAGTTGGAACTAAGCGGCATTCGCTGAACGCCAGCCCGCTAGTACTGCTTTCCTGGCCGCTGTGGCGGTCCGGTGGTAGAATTCAACCCGAGGCATCACGCGCCGTGAAACGTTTCGCCTCTTAAGCGCACTATCAAAAGAAGGCTCTCAATGAAAACGCTGGTCTACTTCGTTCTTATGACCGCGCCGCTGCTCGCACAGGATACAGGAGTCCGGCCGGATGGCGGAACCGCGGGCGGAAACGCCTTGATCGCGCAGGGAATCCTGGGGTTCGGCGTCCCGTCAAGCTCGGGCGCGCCCGAACCGTGTGTCGGTACCGGTACCGCCGGATTTTGCTACGGGGTGCCCGCCGGATTGTTGGTGGTGCCCACCAATCTCCTGGTTCCGGCCGGAACCTCCGGCGTGTTTTATCTGTCGCTTGAAACCGCGGATTTCTCCGGCACGGCCGACACGATCCTCCGGTTGTACGAGTCCAAGGCTGAGGTGCTGCGCATGGAGGTCACCGGCAGCACCATTAACGCCAACGCGAAAACCATAATCGCCAGGGCTGGGGAGATTCCGGCTGGCACGTACACCGGGCCTGCGACCCTCACGGCCAGCACGACCGTCACGCCTCAGGGCGGGGGCGCGCCCGTTACTCTGACCGCCAGTATACAGCTTTATATTGTTCCGCCCCCGAACAGCGGCGACGGCCCCGACACGACGACGGACGTGGGTCTTCGGATTGCCCAGGGATTCGTCGGGTTCGGGATTCCGCCGCAGCCGAGCGGGCCGAGCGCGTGCGCGGGCAACGGCGAGTCAAATTTCTGCTACGGAGTGCCGGTCGGCGTGGCGGTGCTGCCGCTAGACCTCTTCGTGGGCCCGACAATTGGGGGAGTGTACTACGCCTCCATCCAGACTGCGAACGCGAACGGGGACGGCAGCACGCTGTTCCAGTTCGTCCAGGGCGGGAAAGTCGTGCTGCAATTCACGCAGGACGACGAGTCTGTTCTGGGCAACCGCATTGTCTTCTTCGGCGAGGTTTCGGGCATCCCCGCCGGCGCCCAAGTAGGCCCTGCGACCGTGATCATCACCACAACCGTCGCGCCGCGCGACGGGGAGCCTCCGCTCCCCACCCTTACGGGCGGCATCATCCTGCAGATTGTGCAGTAGCGGAGCGCTAAATGGAGGTCTTTGTATGCGTAATCTGACACCCGGCTGGGCCTTCCTGGTGCTGACGCAGTCGGCCTTCGGACAGACGCCGTTCTCGAGCATCTCGAACGGAACCAATACGACCGCAACCATGACCGTAGGAAGCGGGGCCTCCGTGTTGGCCACGGGCACGGGCACAATCAATGCAACGTTTACAAACGCAGGCACGGGCGCGATGCTGAACCCGTTGGCCACCAGGTTACAAACGAGTGGTTACGCCTACCCTGATTTCTGCCCGACCGTTGACGGCGGAGTCATCACTAATAACACTGGGTGCCTGACCAACGCGCTGGCAGCGCTCGGGACGAGCTTCGGCGTGCTCGAGATTCCCGCGATCGGGACGACTACATCGAGCAACTACTATTGCTTGTCGCTGGGCACCACGTGGGCCGCGACGCAGAGCCGCGTCCACATCTGGAAGGGCGCGACGCTTTCCTGTGCGCTCCCGCCCGCCGATGCCACCCACATCATCCAGGATGACAATCTGGCGACTATCAACCCGTGGCCCAGCGCAAGCCTGCCCTCTACAGTCGGACCAGCGATTTACCTGTGCGCACCGCCGTCGATTTGCGCCCTCAACGACCTGACACCTGAGGGAACCTATACCGGCACCGGCGCAACCATCTACGGCGTGAAAATTTCCAGCACTGGAAGCCCGAACCAGTTCTCGTGGGGCACCAGTTTCAACGGGTCCAACTTCACAAATGGGAGCACTGGCACGGCGATCTCTACATGGCGGACACCGGCGGCGATCCGCGCAACCCGCTGATCTCTCCGCTCTTTGCCGATCTGCGCGGCCTGCCGCCGCTGTTGATTCACGTGGGCGCGGACGAAACCCTGCGCGACGATTCCACCGAACTGGCCAAGCGGGCGCGCGCCGCCGGCGTGCCTGTGCATCTGACCATGTGGCCGGTGGTGCCGCACGTCTGGCAAATGTTCCATCCGTTCGTGCCGGAAGGGCGCGAATCGCTCGCAGCGGCGGCTGCATTCTTGAGGCAGATGGCGGGGCAGGCGGTTTCTCCCGCCGCTGGTTCCAGGTGACTCTTCGGCGCCCGAAGCTAGTACTGCTTTCCTGGCCGCTGTGGCGGTCCGGTGGTAGAATTCAACCCGAGGCATCACGCGCCGTGAAACGTTTTGCCTCCGAAACGCACTATCAAAGGAAGGCTCTAAATGAAAACGCTGGTTTACGTCGTCATTATGACCGCGCCGCTGCTCGCACAGGATACAGGCGTACAGCCGGAAAGCGGAACTGCGGGCGGAAACGCCACAATCGCGCAGGGAATCCTCGGATTCGGCGTTCCGTCGAGCTCTGGCGCGCCTGAACCGTGTGTGGGTACCGGTACTGCCGGATTTTGCTACGGCGTGCCCGCCGGATTA
>Ga0302325_10001747_pt1 | contig 54640 bp, 48 predicted proteins | sample Palsa_T0_2_FD_201948 | JGI IMG/M metagenome (GOLD analysis project Ga0302325, IMG submission 201948) | Peat permafrost microbial communities from Stordalen Mire near Abisko, Sweden - Palsa_T0_2 | ecosystem: Environmental > Terrestrial > Soil > Palsa > Peat permafrost | place: Sweden: Abisko... | reverse complement strand
GGAGAGCGAGCGGAGCGAAGCGGATCTCTTCGCACGCTCCCCGGAGAGCGAGCGGAGCGAAGCGGATCTCTTCGCACGCTCCCCGGAGAGCGAGCGGAGCGAAGCGGATCTCTTCGCACGCTCCCTGGAGAGCGAGCGGAGCGGAGCAGATCTCTTCGCACGCTCCCCGGAGAGCGAGTGGAGCGGAGCGGTCCTCTTCGCACGCTCCCCGGAGAGCGAGTGGAGCGGAGCAGATCTCTTCGTTCGCTCTCCGGAGAGCGAGCTTCGGCGTGTGGGTCTCTTCGCTCGCGACGCGCTCCTCTTCGTTCGCTCTCCCGGTCCCGAGCCTCGAATGGGGTCCCCTTTCGAAAGGGCGCCGGCTCCGGATCGAAGAGACCCGCCGCCGGTGCGACAAGAGCGTGTAGGTGAGCGAAGAGACGGGCCGGTCAAGCGACAGATGCCAGGGAGCAAGCTTCACTGCCCGAGCGCCGCCCCTCACGCTTGCGGCCCCGAGCCTCGCTCTCCGCCTCCGGTCGAAAGCGATCTCCTCTTGCGTGCTAGATCGCTCGGCGTGTCCAAGAGCGACGAGACGCGCGAGAAGTACGATCCGGCGGCGATCGAGCCCAAGTGGCAAAAGTACTGGGAGGACCACCAGACGTTTCGCGCCGAGCGCACGCCCGGGCGGCGCAAGCTCTACGTGCTCGACATGTTCCCGTACCCGTCGGGCGCCGGCCTGCACGTGGGCCATCCCGAGGGCTATACCGCGACGGACATCGTGGCCCGCTACTCACGGATGCGGGGCATCGACGTGCTGCATCCCATGGGCTGGGACGCCTTCGGTCTGCCCGCCGAGCAGCACGCCATCGCGACGAACACGCACCCGCGCGACACGACCAAGGCCAACATCGCCACCTTCAAGCGCCAGTTGCGGGCGCTCGGGTTCAGCTTCGACTGGTCCCGTGAGATCGACACGACGGACCCCGCGTACGTTCGCTGGACGCAGTGGATCTTTCTCGAGATGTTCCAGCGGGGCCTCGCGTACCAGGCGAACATCCCGGTCAACTGGTGCCCGGCGCTCGGCACGGTGCTCGCCAACGAGGAGGTCATCGACGGAAAGAGCGAGCGGGGAGGGCACCCGGTCGAGCGCGTCCCCTTGCGGCAATGGATGCTCAAGATCACCGCGTACGCGGATCGCCTCGACGCGGACCTCGATGCCTTGGATTGGCCCGACACGAAGGCCAAGCAGCGCCACTGGATCGGGCGGAGCGAGGGGACCGAGATCGACTTCGAGATCGCCGGCGCTTCGTCGAGCCAGCCGCCCGCCAAGGTTCGCGTCTTCACCACGCGCGCGGACACGCTGCCGGGCGTGACGTATGTGGTGCTGGCGCCCGAGCACCCGCTCGTCCAGTCGCTCACCGGGGTGAGCGAGCGGGAGGCCGTGCAGGCCTACGTCGAGGCGGCGCGCCACAAGAGCGATCTGGATCGGTCCGAGGCCAAAGAAAAGTCCGGCGTTCCGCTCGGCGTCTCCGTGCGCAATCCGGTCAACGGGCAGAGCGTTCCGGTGTGGGTCGCCGACTACGTCATCGCGACGTACGGGACGGGCGCCGTCATGGCGGTGCCCGCGCACGACGAGCGCGATCACGCGTTCGCGCGGGCGCACGGCCTGCCGATCGTGCAAGTCATCGATCCGGCCCCCGGCCTGCCGCGCGTCGACGTCTCCGCCGCAGCCTTCACCGACGACGGTGTCGCGCGCTACGGCGGCATCGAGGCGTCGGTCCCGGACGGCACCCCGAGCGCCGAAGCCCGCGCGCGCATCACCGCTTGGCTCCAGGCGAGGGGCAGCGGCAACGCGAAGGTCACCTACCGGATGCGCGACTGGGTCTTCTCCCGTCAGCGCTACTGGGGCGAGCCGATCCCCATCTATTTCCCCGTGACCTGCGAGGGCGACCCGCGCGTGCCTGGCGCCCGCTTCGTGATTCACCACGAGCAACCCATCGCCGTTGCCATGGGCGATCTGCCGCTGCGTCTCCCCGATCTGGACGACTTCCGGCCCGGCACCGATCCGGCGGGGCCGCTCGCTCGCGCCGTCGATTGGCGCTTCTTCCAGAAAGACGGTCGCTGGTTCGCGCGCGAGACGAACACGATGCCGCAGTGGGCCGGGTCGTGCTGGTACTACCTGCGCTTCCTGGATCCGCACAACGATCGCGAGGCCTGGAGCGACGAGGCGTACCGCGAATGGATGCCCGTCGATCTCTACGTCGGCGGCAGCGAGCACGCCGTTCTTCACCTGCTCTATGCGCGCTTCTGGCACAAGGTCCTCTTCGATATCGGCCGCGTGAAGGACCGCGAGCCGTTCGTGAAGCTCGTCCACCAGGGCATGATCCTGGGCGAGAACAACGAGAAGATGAGCAAGTCGCGGGGCAACGTGGTCAACCCCGAGGACGTCGTGCGCGACGTCGGCGCCGACGCACTTCGCATCTACGAGATGTTCATGGGGCCGCTCGAGCAGGTGAAGCCCTGGCAAACGAAGGGCCTCGAAGGGGCGCGCCACTTCCTCGAGCGAGTCTGGCGCGTGACCACGGGGCCGCTCTCGGACGATCCGGTAGCCTACGACGACGCCACGCGGCGGCTCGTCCACAAGACGATCCGCAAGGTTACCGGGGACATCGAGGCTCTTCATTTCAACACGGCGATCAGCGCGATGATGATTCTCGTGCGTCACCTCGGCGGCCTCGGCGCCGTGCCGCGCGATGCCGCCAGCGCCATGGCGCTCCTCGTTGCGCCCTTCGCGCCCCATCTGGGCGAGGAGATCTGGAGCCGGCTGGGCCACGGAGTGTCGCTCGCGCGCGCGCCATGGCCCGAGTTCGATCCCGCGCTCGTGCAGGAGAGCGTGGTCGAGATCGGGGTTCAGGTGAACGGCAGGTTCCGCGGTACGATCACGCTCCCGGTCGACGCGGACGAGTCGCGCGCGCGCGAGGTCGCGCTGCAAGAAGAGCGCGTGCGCGCCCACGTCGAGGGCAAGCAGGTCAAAAAGTTCATCTACGTGAAGGGCAAGATCGTCAACTTCATCGTGGGCAGCTGATGGCGCGAGGGGTGGTCGCGCCGGTGCTGCTGCTGACGTGGGTCACGGCGTGCGGCTACCACGCGGCCTACGCCGACGGCTCGGGCGGGCGGCTCCACGTGAAGGTGATGCGCAGTCTGGTCCCGGACGCGGTCGCCGGAGACGAGGTGGCCGCGGGCGTGCGCGACGAGCTCGCGCGGGGCGGATGGCTCGAGGCGGGGGAGCGGTATCCCCGCGTCGAAATCGAAGTGCTCCGGGGCGACGAGGCGAGCGAAGCGATCGGCGCGAGCGGAGCTCCGGCGGTGCCAATGGCGCGAGCGACCGATGTCGGCATCACTGCGCGTGCGTGGATCGTGTCGGCGGCGGGAGCGGCGCCCGAGCGGGACACGGGGGACATGCGCGCCGAAGACACCGTCGCCGTGGATCTGGCGTCCGGCATGGCCGACCCCGGGGTCGATGCCTTGCACCACGCCGACGCGCTCCGAGCCGCCGCGCGGCGGCTCGGCCGCATGCTCGCGCAGCGCCTCCTTGGCGCTCCCGGACCCAGCGAGGACGGCGTGTCCGTCCCGTCACGACCCGTGGTAGGCTCCGGGTCTCCGCGGTGAGCGTGCCATGATCACAATCGGCTGCGCCGGGTTTCCGGTCCCGGCAACGCGGTACTTCAAGGAGTTCCTGTTCGTCGAGGTGCAGGAGACCCACGTGTCGCAGCCCGGCACCGGAACCATTCGTCGCTGGCGGCGCGAGGCGCCACCGGGCTTCGTCTTTGCTCTCTTGGCGCCGCGCGAGATCGGCCAAGAAGGATTTCGCGAGGGCAAAGTCACCGAGAGCGCCCTGAAGAACCTGACCGACGTGTCCAAGGAGCTCGCGGGTCAGACGGCGGTTTTCGTCGCGCCACCGGACTTCAGCGCCTCGCGCGCGAACAAGAGCGCCGTGAAAGAGTTCTTGAGCGGTGTGCGTCGCAAGTACAAGCGCATCGTCTGGGAGCCGCCCATCACCTGGAACGCCGACGAGGCCCACGGCATTGCCACCGAGAGCGGTGCCACCGCGGCGCGCGACCCGCTCCTCAGCGGGACCACGACCGCGCAGTTCGGCTACTACCGGCTCCCGGGCCCTGCGGGACACAAGAGCCGCTACGAGGATCCGGCCATCGAGAAGCTTGCCGCGATCGCGCTCGCCAACAAGAACGAGCAGGCCACGTTCGTCTTCACGAACGTCGACATGTTCGCGGATGCCAAGCGCCTCAAGAAGGCCATGAAGCTCGCCTGAGCGCAGTCCGAGGGTCGGGCCCTTCGCACGGTTTTGGATGGTGGAGTGAAACCGCCAGGACGCCAGAAGACGCTAAGGGGTGAACGAGAGAGACCACCAGGACACGAGGCCCACCAAGTGAGAAATCCTGCGGGATTTCGACTGTCTCAGCCCTCGTGTCTTTGGTGTCCTGGTGGTCAGTCTCTTTTCAGCACCGTCCTAGGCCGTCAGTCGGGCGTCGCGTCGGTGGCCGTGGCGCCGTCGGTGGCCGCGTCGGTCTCGGTTGCGCCGTCGGCAGCCGTGGTCCCGCCGTCGGTGGCCGCGTCGGTCTCGGTCGCGCCGTCGGCAGCCGTGGTCCCGCCGTCGGTGGCCGCGTCGGTTGCGGTGGTCCCGCCGTCGGCGGCCGTGGTGCCGCTGTCGGTCGACGTCGACGCGGCGTCGTTCTCCGGCGTGGTGGTCGGCGGGTTGCTGCTGTTCGAGCTGCACCCCGCGACGATGGCTGCGGCAGCGAAGATGCTCAAAGTGGAAGTTGAGATAGAAAATTTCATGGCTCTGGTGCTGTCTCCTCCCCCGGCAGCGGGGGTTCGTGGGTACTGGTGCAAGTCCCTCCCCAGCGGTCACGGGTGTGCCCGCGCGGCAAGACTAGTCCACGGCGCGCCCCAAATCCTCAAACTATTCGAGGGCGATGAGGGCCGATCCGTGACCTATGACATCGCTGTCGCTGAAGCGCGACGCGCGGTTCACACAGGGGCGATTGCTGTGCCGGGCTTGCGACGAAACGCGGCCGCAAGTGTCGCGATGGACACAAGAAGCCACGGCCAGTCCCCCAGCGTCTCGTAGAGGGTGCGCGAGCGCATCCAATGGATGGGCGCCGAGATGCCTTCGGGCCGGAAGGTGCGCGAGTGGGCGACGATGCGGCCCACGGGATCGATCACCGCGCTAACGCCGCTGTTGGTTCCGCGGACGAAGTAGCGGTGGTGCTCGACGGCGCGCAGCTGGGAGAGAGCGAGGTGCTCCCAGGGCTCGGACGTGTCGCCGAACCAGGCGTCGTTCGTCATGTTCACGAGGAGCTCCGGGTTCGCGTGGCGCACGGCGTCGTTCGTGAACTCGGGCAGGATGTCCTCGTAGCAAATGAGCGGCGTGACTGGATGCTTCACGCCGTGCACGTCGAGCATGATCGGGTCGAACGACGTGCCCGAGGAAAAACGCCCGCTGTTGGGCGACCACCGGTACAGGATCGGGAAGGTGTCGCCGAACGGCAGGTACTCGCCGAACGCGAGCAAGACTTGCTTGTCGTATCGGCTGTCGACCGAGCCGTCGGCCGCGCTGGCGACGGCGCTGTTGAAGAAGACGTAGCCCCGCTCGTCGTCGACTTGCTTGACGATGACGGCGCCGAAGATCGCGGGTAGGCCGATCTTGCGGGTGAGCACCCGGAGCTCCTGTCCGTAGGTGGCGTCACGGACGGGCCGCATGGCCGACGTCTCGCTCCATACGAGGAAATCAGCTCCCCGCGCGCGAAGCTCGTCGCTCAAGCCGAGGTGCCGGCGGACCCCCTCGTCGTAGGCGGAGCGCTTCTCCATCAGGCCCATGTTGGCTTGTACGACCCCCACGGTGGCTCCCGGGGCGGCGCGCGCGGCCGCGTCGACGGCGTGCACGCGGAGCGCGCCGTAGGCGCATGTTGCCAAGAGCGTGACAGCGCCTGCGATGACGGGATTTCGCGCGATCGGACGGCGCTCGAGCCACGCCAGAATCGGCTCGGCGACGGCGATGTTCACCGCGATCAGAGCAAGCCCGCCCAGGATCGGGCCGCCAAGGTCACCCACCTGCATCAGCACGGGCACCTGATGGACCGTGGCGGCGTAGTACCACCAGAAGAGGACCGGAAAGAGCAGCTCGCTCGTGACGAAGGCCGCGGCGAACATCGGCGCCGCCGGCCATCCCCGGGCCGTGGTGCGCCCATAAACCCAGCCGAGAAAACCGATCCGCAGCCCCTGGTAGCCGCAGACGATCAGCAGGAAAAGCGTGCATAGCGGCCAGGAAAAACCGCTGAACGTGGTGAGCATCTGCTCGAGCCATGCGAAGCCCGCCACGTTCATCGTCAGACCCGAGACGAGGCCGAGGAGCGCGGCACGCCGCGTGGGCTGCCGATGCATCGCCACGAACAGCGGGACCCACGCGACGAACGTCAGCGGCCATACGTCGACCCCAGGAAATGCGGCCCAATAAAGGAGGCCCGACGCGAACGCGCATGCAAACGCGAGCGGCGCCCGCAACGGGAGAGCACCCGCTGCGGGCAGTACGGAGGCCGTCGATGCCGTCGTCGCGGGGGCGTGCGCCACGGCGTCGGCTGGGGTCGTCATGCGGCAACTTTTAGCACGCTCGCGACGCGCGCCGAGTGGCGCCGAGGGGGCCAGACCGCGCGGTCAGCCGAGCATCTTGTCGACCTTGGCCAGCAGATCTTTCACGCTAAACGGCTTGGTGACGTAGTGCCGGGCGCCGGCCTGGATGCCTTTCACGACATCGAGCGGGTTCGTCTTGGCCGTCAGGAAGATGATCGGCATCGAGCTGAGCTCCTTCTTGGCACGCACGATCTTGGCCAGGCTGAAGCCGTCCATGGACGGCATCATGACGTCGCAGATGAGGAGCGAGGGCACGCGCGTGAGCTTGCCGAAGAGCTCGGAGGCCTGCAGGCCGTCTGCCGCTTCCATCACCTCGTACCCCTTGGTCTCGAGGGCCTGTCGGACCATCGTCCGGACGGTCCGATCGTCGTCGACCACGAGAATGAGCTTGCCGGGCGCGGGTGCGGCCATGCGGGCAAGCATAGCCGCCGGCCGGTCGGCCGTCGCGCTAGGGCTTGGGCTTGATCGCGAGTAGCTCGATCTCGAAGACGAGGGTCGAGTTGGGAGGGATGCCGGGGCGACCCTGCGGTCCGTACGCCAGGCTCGGGGGGATGACGAGCTTGCGCTTCTCGCCGACCTGCATCCCGAGCACCCCTTGGTCCCAGCCCTTGATGACGCGGCCCGCGCCGAGCGGGAAGTCGAAGGGTTTATTGCGGTCCCGGGAGCTGTCGAACTTTTTTCCGTCTTGGAAGGTGCCCACGTAGTGGACGCTCACGGTATCGCCCGTCTTGGCGGCCGGGCCCTTGCCCTTGGTGACGACGACCGATGACAGGGGGGCCTCGGGCTCGGCTGCCGATGCCGCCGGGGCCGCGCTCGCCGTCGGGGTGGGGGCCGCGCTCGCGGCGGCAGCACCTGCCTCGGGTGCCGCCGGAGGCTCGGCCACCAGCACCGGCTCGGGAGCGGTAGGCTCCGTGAGAAAGGAGCAGCCGCCTTGTAGAGCGAGGGCCGAGACGGCAAAAGAGGCCGCCGCCAGGGCGGCGAGACGGCCAAACGCGCGGAAGTCCCCTGTGAGCATCGACCGGGAGAGTTACTTCGGGGTTATGCTGGAAGTCAAAGGGCTGGTGACGGGTGTCGCGTGTTCTTCACATCGAGGATGACCCGAGAAACAGGCTCCTCGTGCGCAAGCTCCTGGTCGCCGAGGGCCACGAGGTCATCGACGCGACCGATGGCCTGGAAGGCGTGCGCGCGGCGCTGACGCAGCGGCCGGACCTGGTGCTCGTGGATCTGAACATCCCGGGGCTCGACGGCTACGAGGTGACCTTGCGCCTTCGCGGCGAGGCATCCCTCGGCACCGTCCCCATCGTGGCCATCACGGCCGAAGGCGATCGCGACACCAGCTTCGCCGTCGGCTGCGATGGCTTCATCGAAAAGCCGATCGACGGGCGGAGCTTCGGGAGCCTGGTGCGGCAGTTCCTTTCCGGCCACCGCGAGCCCCACACGTCGAGCGCCGACGCGACGGGCGAGCGGCTGCGCACGCAGAGCCATCGCATCGTGGCCCACCTGGAGCAAAAGGTGGCCGAGCTCTCCGCCGCCAACGACCGCTTGCGTGAAGTCGAGCGGCTGCGCACCGAGTTTTACCGAAACATCTCGCACGAGCTGGCGACGCCCCTGACGCCGATCGTCGGTTACCTGCGGATGCTGCTCGACGAGGAGCTCGGGTCCCTGAACAAGCCCCAGACCAAGGCCATGCGCGCCATGGACGACTGCGTCCGGCGCTTGCGCTCCACGCTCGACAATCTCATCGACGTGACGGGCCTCGAGACGGGCCGCATGCGGTTCATCCACCGTGAATACGACTTTCTCGACACCATTCGCCGGGCGGTGGCCGCCTATGCCGACGCCTTCGCGGAGCGGCAGCTCACCGTCCTCGAAGAGACGCCTCGGGGCCCGCTGCCCGCCTACGGGGACTCCGAGCGTCTCGCGCGCGCCGTGAGCCAGGTGCTCGACAACGCCGGCAAGTTCACGCCCGAAGGCGGAACGGTGGGCATCTCCGTGCGGGTCCTCGAGGCTCACTACGAGGTCCTCATCGCCGACAGCGGTCCGGGCGTCGCGCCGGAGAGAGCGGACCGCGTGTTCGACCCGTTCTATCAGGTCGACGGATCGCCCACCCGGGCGCACGGCGGCGTGGGCGTGGGGTTGGCCATCGCCCGTCGGGTGGCGCGCGGGCTCGGCGGCGACGTGCGAGTCACCGCGGGGGCCACGGTGGAGGGGACCTACCTCACGGGTGCCGCGTTCTGGATCACGGTCGCCCAGCGCGCGCCGACGGTCGTCGTCGACGCGGCGAACGAGCCTGGCCGCGCAATTCAGTGACGTCTCCGCATCGCGCACGCGTCTACCTCGACTGGAACGCAACGACGCCGCCGCTGCCCGAAGTCATCGACGCGATGACCGCGGCCGCGCGCGAGGCGTGGGGCAACCCGTCGAGCCCTCATGCCGCCGGACGCGCGGCGCGCGCTCGGGTCGAAGAGGCCCGCGAGGCCGTCGCACGGCTCGCGTCGTGTGACCCGCGCGACGTCGTGCTCACCTCGGGCGGCACCGAGGCGAACAACCTGGCTCTCCGCGGCGCCTTCGACGCTACCGGTGGACGCCTGGTGACGAGCCGCATGGAACACCCGTCGGTCGCGCGCGTCGCCGAGCGCCTGGAGCGAGAGGGTAGAGCCGTCGTGCGATGGGTCGCGGTGCTCCCCGACGGGACGCTGGACCTCGACGACCTGCAGCGAGCTCTCTCCGAAGGGCCCACCCGCCTCGTCACGGTGCAGAGCGTGAACCCGGAGACGGGCGTCGTTCAGCCGGTCGCGGAGGTGACATCCCTCGCGCGGCGCTCGGGCGCCCTGGTCCACGTCGACGCCGTCCAAGCCTTCGGTCGCGGCATCACCACGGGGGCCGATGCCGACACGCGCAGCCTCGCTGCGCACAAGATCCGCGGCCCGAAGTCGATCGGGGCGCTCGTGGCGAAGCCGGGCGCCGCGCTGCACCCGGTGCTCGTCGGCGGAAGCCAGGAGCGAGGCCTGCGACCGGGTACCCTGGATCCGGTGGCCGCCGCCGGGTTGGCGGCCGCCGCGCGTCACGCGGCGGCGTCGGCGGGTCGGTGGCAAGCCCTGGCGCCGCTGCGCGACAGGCTCGAACGAGGGCTGCTGCAGCTTGGATCCGGGGCTCGGGTGAACGGCGCGAGCGCCCCACGGGCCCCCCACGTCACCAACGTTGCGTTTCCGGGATGGCAGGGTGCGGAGCTCGTCGCCGCGCTCGATCTCGAGGGCATCGCGGTCTCCGCGGGCAGCGCGTGCAGCGCGGGCACCGCCGAGCCGTCGCCCGTCTTGATCGCGATGGGCGACGCCGAAGCCGCCCGAGCCAGCGTTCGCTTCTCGCTCGGCGAGGAGACCCAGTCGGAGGACATCGAGCTCACCCTTCGCGCAGCCGCGCGCGTGCTTTCTCGCGCGTGACCGGGCGAACCTAAGAGCCTATCCCAGTGGGCTCAGTGATTGTTTTTACAGGAAGGCGGGAAGACGGGAAGTTTTGGAGGTCATCCTTCCTGTCGTCCCGCCTTCCTGTGAACTCTCTCCGGAGGCGGCGTAGAAAAGGCCGCGCCCCCGATCAGGGGTGCTGCTGATTGCCGGCCAGCTGGCTGACCTGCGGGCCGGAGTCGAACGGGATCCAGAATGCCCGCACCTGCGAGTGTGCGCCGTCGCGCGAGTAACCCGCGAGCCCGAAGAGGAGGTTCCAGAAATAGCCGGTCGGATGTTCGCCGTAAGAGAACAGCGGCAGGAGGTGAAACTGCCAGTCCGATCCGCCCGCCACGCGCTTCTGCAGGTACAGCGTGTTGGCCGCCACCTGCGTGACCGAGCCCGCGTCCGTATTGGCGAAGCGCCAGTAAAGAGGGAACCCCACGGTGGTGCGGCCGGCGGCGCTGGCGAAGTCCCAGAACACGGGGGCCACGACGGTGTGCGACGAGTCGTCGTTGCGCCCCACGTAAACGAGGGGGTGAAGGTCGTTCTCCCAGCCGTGTCGGTCGGAGGTGATCGTGAGCGTGGGGAAAAACCACCAGGTTCGCGACTCGCCGTACGACTCGAAGCGGCCGACGAGAGGCGTCAACCAATCGTGTCCCGTCGGGCTGTCGGACGTGTAGAAGAACGGCGCGAGCGCGTATGCGCGGACGTCGAGGTCGCGATCGCGGTAGCTCCACCAGATAGGGACGACGGGGCCGATGGCGGTCAGGCTCGTCGAGCCGTTGCGTGTCACGGCCTGCGAGAAGAACGGCGTGAGCACCGTGTCGGCCGTCGGCGATACCCGGTGGTAGTAGCCCGGCAAGATCAGCAGCGACGCGCTGGGGTCGTGACCGTAGTGAAAGAACGGAAAGAGCGTGGTGTGCTCTTCGGCGACTCCGCCGCTCTCGGGTTTGCCGTGGATATGAAAGTAAAACGGGGCGAAGTCGAACACGTCGCGCTTCGGCGTCGACTGCACGATGACGGGCCCGGCGACGGTCGTCGTGCTCGAGTCGACCTCGTGCTCGCTGTGGTAGTAAAGTAGCGGCGGGATCAGCGTGTACGTGCGCCGGTTGCCCTCGAGGTTGCCGTTGTCACCGCGGAACAGCAGAGGCGCCACGCCCATCGACAGGTTGTTCCCGGTGCGATCGCGGAAGTACGGGCCGACGAGCGTGAAGGCACCGGACGGACTCCAGTGCGACGTCGTCAGCAAGAAGGGCGCGTGGAAGTAGCCGCCGTCCTTGCGGCTCCCCGCAAAGTAGAGGGGCGCCAGCCAGTTGTCGTTTTCGCCCGGCGCCTCGCGATGCACGAGGGGCCCTGCGACGACGACGTGGCTGTCGCCGGCGCGCACCCGCCAGAACGCCGGGAAGACGACGTCCATGTCGAGCTGCTGCGACCGTCGGCGGTAGTAAAGGAGCCCGTAGAGGCCCTGGGTGTCCTCCGTCTGGGGCACGCCGTAGCGGGTTTGCGAGGGATCGTGCAGGCCTCGCGTCTGCTCCAGAAAGAGCGGCGGGATCATCCGCAGGCGGTAGTCGCCTCGTCGCTCCTCGTAGTACGGAAACCACTGGGTCTGGTCGAGCGCCCCCTCGGGCGAAGGCGGGCCGCCGCTCCAATCCGAGCCGATGTGGGTCTGCGTATTGGGGGCGATGAGAAGCGGATCCGCCGGCGGCGGGATCTCCGGCTCGGTTCGCGGGACCGGGCGATCCTCGTCGTCGTCGTCGCTCGGCTTGGCTGCCTGGTCGGAGCTGTGGTCCTGCTGGGGAGGGGTGCGGCGCCGTTGCGCCGCGGCGACGGTCGCGGTGAGCAGGATCGCCGCCGAGGTGGCGAAGGCCAGGGCCGCACGCATGTTCACAGGTCGTCCTCCCCCGAGGTCCGCGCGGAGAGCGCTACGGGCGGGGCGACGGCGAGCAGTCGGTCGACCACGACGCGCACCGCCTGGTCTCGCTCGAGCGTCTCTTGCGAGTGACCGGCTAGGTCCTTGACCTGGACCGACCCCGCGGCGATCTCGGTGTCACCCAGGATGAGGACCATCTTCGCTCCCAGCCCGTTGGCGCGACGCAGCTGGCTCTTGAGCGACGTCCCGCGCGTGTCCACCTCGCTGCGGATCCCCTTGCCACGAAGCTCGCGGGCGAGCCTGAGCGCGTGCGTGACGGCTGCCCCACCAAGCGGGGCGACGAGTACGTCGACGACAGCGACCGGGCCTTGGAGCTCGCTTGCGATGAGCAGCCTTTCGAGGCCGGCCGCAAAACCGATCGCCGGCACATCGGGGCCACCGAGCTCTCTCACGAGCGTGTCGTAGCGGCCGCCGCCCACCAGGGTGCTGCCGGCGCCGAGCTTGTCGTGCGCGCCGCGGATCTCGAACAGGGTGCGTGTGTAGTAATCCAAGCCGCGCACCAGGTGGGGATCGATCGTGTACGGCGTCCCGAGGGCGTCGAGGGCTTCGCGTAGCTTGGCAAGGTGCTCCCGATCGCCCGCGTCGAGGACGTCGATCAACGTGGGCGCGCCCTTGGCCGCGGCGCGATCGCTCTCGTCCTTGGAGTCCAGGATGCGCAGCGGGTTGGTGGTCAAGCGCCGCCGGGAGTCCTCCGACAGCGCTGCGGCCTTGGGCGTGAGGTACTCCACGAGCGCCGCGCGATAGCGCGCCCGAGCCTCGACGCCCCCGAGAGAGTTGAGGGAGACCTCGACCCCCGGCACCTCCAGGTCGCGCAGGAAGCCGACCAGCATGTCGATGATCTCGGCGTCGCTTGCGGGCCCCTCGTCGCCGAAGACCTCGGCGCCGAGCTGCGAGAACTGGCGGTAGCGTCCGCGCTGCGGGCGTTCGGCGCGGAACATCGGCCCCGCGTACCACCACCGCACGACGGGCTCGCGCTGCGCCACCGAGTGCTCGACGTACGCGCGCACGGCTCCCGCGGTGCCCTCGGGCCGCAGGGCGAGCGCCTCGCCGTGGTGCTCGAAGGCGTACATTTCCTTTTCGACGACATCGGTCGCCTCGCCCATCGCGCGTACGAAGAGCGGCGTCGGCTCGAGCAGCGGCGTGCGCACCTCACGAAAGCCGTGCAAGGCCATGGTGCGCGCGTAGATCCGCTCGACCCGCTGCCAGCGTCCGACGTCGTCCGGCAGGACGTCGTTCATGCCTTTGATGGCGCGGATCGGTGTCATGGAGCGGGCCGGGTCTTATGACCTCCTTCCGGCGCCTCGGTCAAGCGCGCGGCGCAGGCCGCGGCCTGGCGCCGGGCCGCTTTTCGGGCTATCCCCGCGTGCCGTGGCGGATACGGGCCGGACGTGCGCCCTCGACCCGGGGCGCGCGCGCGTGGGCTTGGCCATCGACGACGAGCTGGGGCTCCTGGCTCACCCTCGCGGGACGCTCGACCCGCGCGATGCCAAGGCCTTCGCCGCCCGGCTGCGCGAGCTCGCCGACGACGAGAACGTGTCCAGGTTCGTCGTGGGCCTACCGCTGCACATGCGGGGAGGGGAGGGGGCGTCGGCGCGCGAAGCGCGGGCCCTGGCGCAGCGGGTCGCCGATGCGACGGGACGTGTCGTGGAGATGTGGGACGAGCGTCTCTCCACCGTGCAGGCGCAGCGGTCGCTTGCCGCAAGCGAAGTTCGTGGCGCGAAGGCGCGGGCGCGCATCGACGAAGCGGCGGCGTGCGCGATCCTGCAGTCGTGGCTCGACGCCCGGAGGGCACGAAGAGGCACACGGTGACGGACGACGGAGGCGCGGGCCCCCCCCCCGCGAACGATAGCGGTTCCAAAGCGAAGACCGGTCGCAAGCGGGCCAAGGCCAAGCGCCGGCGTCGCGCGACCCCGAGCAGTCCATCGGCCCAGAATCCGTCTCCGACCTCTCGTCCCAAGGCGACGCGTGCGCGAGGGCGTGGGGGCTGGCTCGCGGCCATCGGGGGCGTCGTGGCCGTCGTGGCGTCCGTAGGCTTCTTCGTGCTCTACCCCGAAGAGCGAGGCCCGGGCGACGGTCACCCCGTCGAGGTCGTCGTGGCGCCCGGTCTCGGCGCCGAGGGGCTGGCCGCCCTGCTGGCCGGTGCTGGCGTTCTTCGGCACGACCACCTCTTCGCCCTGTGGGTGCGTCTCACGGGGGGCACGTCGGGCGTCGCTCCAGGGCACCACTTGCTGTCGGATGGCACGACGCCGCGCGAGCTGATGAACCGTCTCGAGCGCAGGTCCGGCGCGGCAGCGCGCGTGACGTTTCCCGAGGGCTGGACGCGCTTCGACATGGCCCGGCGGCTCCAGGACAAGCAGGTCGTCCCGCTGCGCGACTTCCTCGACGCGACGACGGATCCCGACTTGCTCCGCGAGCTGGGCATCGAGGGCGACAGCGCCGAGGGGTTTCTGTTCCCGGCGACCTACGACCTCGCCATGGACAGCGACCCCCGCGAGGTCGTGCGGCGCATGAAGCACGAGTTCGATCGCCGATGGGACATTCTCTCGCGGGCCCGTGGATCGAGCCTGAACGACGTCATGACGTCGGCCCGCCTGAGCGTGCGCGACGTCGTCACCCTGGCGTCGATGGTCGAGAAGGAAGCCGTGGTCGACGACGAACGGCCCATCATCGCGAGCGTGTTCTTGAATCGGCTCCGCGACCCGACTTTCAAACCGAAGCATCTCGAGTGTGATCCGACGGCGTCGTACGGGTGCCTCGTGCTGCCCGACAAGGCGGCGTCGTGCCGGGATTTCGGCGGCAAGGCCACGGCAGCGATCGAGCACGACCCAGACAACCCGTACTCCACCTACACGCACGAAGGGCTGCCCCCCGGGCCGATCGCGAGCCCCGGCGCACGTTCGCTCGAGGCGGCGATGTCGCCGGCGTCGACGAGGTACTTGTTCTTCGTGGCCAAAGGCGAGGGGCGTCACACGTTCTCCGAGACCTACGAGGCCCACCTCGGCGCCGTGCGGTCGGGCGCCACTCGCAAGGCGCCCCCGCCCAGCGAATCCGAAGCCAAGCCATGATGCGACCTGCGACAATGCCCGCCATGCCTCCGTGGACCCCCGCCGCCCTGGGCGGTGCCGTATTCATCGCCGTGCATTACGTGCTGCTTCGGGCGGCATCGGGCCGCGTCGAGGATCGGCTCGGGGCGCTGGTGCTCGAGGGCAGCGCCGCGCTGGGCATCGCCGCAAGCCTGCTCTTCGGGGGACGTACCGAGGGTACGTCGAGCCGGACGGGGCTCGCGCTCGCCGCCGGCAGCGGGCTGGCGGTCTCCGTGTCCAGCGTGCTGCTATTCGGTGCATTGCGGCGCGGCGGTCCTGTGGCCTCGACGGGCGCCATCGTGCTCGGCGGTGGGGTCGCCCTGAGCGCCCTGGTCGCTCCGGTGCTCTTCGGAGAGGCGTGGACGCCGAGACGGCTCGTCGGCGTCGCGCTGGGTGTCGCCGCCATGTGGGTTCTCAGCAAGGAGCCGTGATACTTTGGTCGGCGGCGTGTTCCTCGTCGGCGACATCGGTGGCACGCACACCCGGCTCGCCCTCGTCGGCCCCACGGGGCGCACGGTGCGCGAGAGCGAGTTCGCGAGCCGCAAGGTGGCCTCGCTCGAGACCGCGGTGCTCGAGTTCCTGGGATCGATCACGCCGAAGCCGCGCGTACAACGTGCCGCGCTGGCGATTGCCGGTCCGGTCGTCAACGGGCGCTGCGTCACCACCAATCTGCCGTGGGTCGTCGACGAGCGGACGATCGCGCGCAAGGCCAAGATCAAGCGCGTCACGCTGCTCAACGATCTCGTGGCCCTGGCGCTCGGTGCGGTCCGCGTTCCGCGTGCCAAGCTGCGCGCGATCAACGGGTCCACGCTGCCAAAAAAAGGTGCCGGGAACGTGGCCGTCATCGCGGCCGGGACGGGCCTCGGCGAGGCGATGCTTCTCTGGGACGGGTCGCGCTTCGTCCCCAACGCGACCGAGGGCGGTCACGCCGACTTTTCCCCCAACGACGACGTCGAGGTCGAGCTACTCCGGTTCCTGCGGAGCCGCTTCGGGCACGTGAGCTGGGAGCGCATCCTCTCGGGGAACGGCCTCGGGAACATCTACGATTTTTTCACGCAGGGGCAGGGGATGCACGAGTCCCCGGAGCGTGCAGCGGCGATCGCCGGCGCACCCGACCGCAACGCGGAGATCTCCAGGCTCGGGCTTGGCGGCGAGAGCACGGCCGCGGCGCGCGCGCTCGATCTCTTCGCGCGCCTCTACGGGGCCGAGGCGGGCAACCTCGCGCTCAAGACGATGGCGCTCGGCGGAGTCTACGTGTGCGGTGCGATCGCCGCGCACGCGATGCCCGTCCTTTCGCGAGGCGCTTTCGAGCAGGCGTTTCGCGCAAAGGGCCGGTTCGAACGGCTGATGGAGACGATCCCGGTCGTGGTCGTGCTCGATGATCAGGTCGGCTTGGCGGGGTCCCGGGCCGTGGCGCTCGGCAAGGCCTGAGGCGGCGGCTCGCTGTCACGAAAGTCGCGGAGCGGGACCGTTCGCTCGAGGGCCGGACCGCCGGATTTGCGCCGGCCGATCCGCTGCGACGGGTAGATGCCTCGGTGCCCGGAAAGGAGGTAAGCGATGACCGCCACGACGAGGACGTGGGGTAAAACGGCTGCACCCAGCAGCTCGACGGCCATGATCGAGAGCGCGAGGGGCGTGTTCGCGGCCGCACCGAAGAGAGCCGCCAGCCCCACCCCCGCGCCGAGGGCGATCGGCAGGCCGAGCAGGCGCGCTGCGACGTTCCCGAGCGTGGCGCCGACGAAGAAGAGCGGAGTCACTTCGCCACCGAGAAAGCCGCTCGCGAGCGTGACGGCGGTGAAGATCAGCTTGGCGGCGAACGCATACGCCGGCAGCGCGGGGTCGGAGAACGACCGCACGATCTCCGGCACGCCGAGCCCCAGGTAGTCGCTCGTCCCGACCGCCTTCCACATCGCCACGACGGCCACGCCGCCGACGGCCATCCGGACCGGGAGCGAGGGGAGGCGGTGTTCGAGGAAATGCTTCAGGCCGTGCGTCAGCTCGACGAAAGCGGCCGTCGCCGCCGCGATCGCCCCACCGATGACGGCGAGCTTGAGAAGAACGAGCGGCGTCAAGGCAAGATACGCCGCCTGCGGATACGCCGTGTGCACGACGCCCAGGCGTCGCGTCACGAAGTCTCCGACGATCGACGCGATCAGCGCGGGACCGAGCGCGTCGTAGTCGATGCGTCCGACGCGGGTGACCTCGAGCCCGAAGATCGCTCCGGCGATCGGCGTGCCGAAGACCGATCCGAACCCACCCGCCATTCCGGCCGCGAGCAGACGCGGACGCATCTCTTTGGAGACCCCGAATCGATGCGCGATGGCGTCGGCCATGCTGGCGCCCATCTGCACGGCGGTCCCTTCGCGGCCCGCGCTGCCGCCGAAGAGGTGCGTGAGGATCGTGCCCGCGAAGACCATGGGCCCCATGCGGAGTGGAATCGGGGCGGCGTTGTCGTGGATCGTGTCGATGATGAGGTTGTTGCCGCCGCTGATCGGTTTGCCCCACCGCTGGTAGATGACGCCGATGGCGACTCCCGCGATCGGCAGCGTGTACACGATGACTTCGTGCGCCTCGCGGAAGCGGGTCGCGCGCTCGAGCAGGAGGAGAAAGATCGCCGAGGCCACCCCGCAAGCCGCGCCGACCAGGCCGCCCAGGCCAGTCCACTGCAGCAGGGCCCACCCACGCTCTCTCATCGGGCGAATTCATATCCCGTCGACTCGCCGGGGACCATGCCGCGAGGCGATCGCACCGGAGCGATGCTAGCGTTTCGGGCGCGATGAAGCCCGCCGCCGGCACCCTGGTCACGTTGCCCGATGCCTCGCAGGTCACACGCAGCGCGGCCGAACGGCTGGCGACGGCGCTGCGCGACCGGCTCGGTCGACCGGGGCTGGCGACGCTGGCCTTGTCGGGGGGCAACACGCCGCGCGATGCGTACGCCGAGCTGGCGAGAGCGCCTGGAATCGACTGGTCGCGAGTCGAGGTCTTCTGGGTCGACGAGCGCGCCGTGGCTCCGACCGACGACCGCAGCAACTACCGCTGGGCCAAGTCCACGCTGATCGACGGGGCCACGATCCCTCTCGCCTCGGTCCATCGCATGCCGGCCGACGAGTCCGACCTGCAGGCCGCGGCGCGGGCGTACGAAACCACGCTGCGATCGCGAGTCGGCGCGGGGCCGAGCGGCTTTCCGGCGTTCGACGCCGTGGTCATGGGCATCGGCGACGACGGTCACACGGCGTCGCTCTTCCCCGGAGAATCGACGGTCGACCTGGAGGACCGGTGGGTGGCGGCCGTGCCGGCCAGCGGAGCGCGCGAGGCCCGTCTCACGATCACGCGGCCGGTGATCCAGCACGCGAGCCAGACGTTCGTGCTTGCCGTGGGCAAGGGAAAGCACGACGCCCTCGGGCGCGCGTGGGCCGCGAGTGGCGATCTGCACGCGACGCCATCCCGCCTCCTCCTACAGTGCCGCGGCGACGTCACCTGGATCTGCGACGACTCGGCGGTGTGCTAGACCAAACTACGGTTTGCGCCAGCTCCGTCCGTCGCGGGCGAGCAGGTGATCGGCCTGTTCGGGGCCCCACGACCCCGCGGCATAGATCGGCGGCGTGGGATTGCCGTCGGCACCCCACGCGTGCAGCGCTTGCTCGATGTAAGACCATTGCTGCTCGATCTCGTCGCGCCGCGTGAACAGGGTGGCCTCGCCGCGCATCGCGTCGACGAGCAGCCGCTCGTAGGCCTCGGGCGTGTTGGAGCCGAACGCGTTCCCGTAGCTGAAGTCCATCGCCACGTCGCGCGGGATCGTCTGCTGGCCGGGTTCCTTGGAGATGAAGCCGAGCGCGATCCCCTCGTCGGGCTGGATGCGCAGCACCAGAACGTTGGGCGTGATGCCCCCGTCCTGGGCGCGAAACAGCGTGTGCGGCACCTCGCGGAACGTGATCGCGATCTCCGTCAGGCGTCGCGCGAGGCGCTTGCCGGCGCGGACGTAGAACGGCACGCCGCTCCAGCGCCAGTTGTCGATCATGATCTTCATCGCGACGTACGTCTCGACGCGCGACTCGGGCGACACGTCCTTTTCCTGCCGGTACGCCGGCACGCCGTGGCCGTCGACGACGCCGACCCCGTACTGGCCGCGCACGGCGTTGCGCGCGACCTCGCTGCGCTCCATCGGGCGCAGGCTCTTGAGCACCTTGACCTTCTCGTCGCGGACCGCGTCGGCCGCCAGCGAGATGGGCGGCTCCATGGCCGTCAGACAGAGCAGCTGCATCACATGGTTCTCGACGATGTCGCGGGTGATGCCGGTCTGCTCGTAAAAGCGGCCGCGCCCCTCGACGCCGATGTCCTCGGCGACGGTGATCTGCACGTGGTCGACGTGGCTGCGGCCCCACAACGGCTCGAACAGGGAGTTGGCGAACCGGAACACCAGCAGGTTCTGGACCGTCTCTTTGCCGAGGTAGTGGTCGATGCGAAAGACTTGCGATTCGTCGAACGCGCTGGAGATCGCGTCGTTGAGCACGCGGGCGCTCGCGAGATCGTGCCCGAACGGTTTCTCGAAGATGACGCGCGCCGAGCCGCGCGCGGTTTGGCCCGTTTGCCCTTGCGCGCCGCCCGCGGCCGGCGTGACCAGCTGCGCCGCGCGGAGGCCTTCGACGATCGGACCGAACTCGTTCGGCGGGACAGCCAGGTAAAACAGCCGGTTCTGACCTCCGCGCGAGTTTGGCGCGGCGCGGTCGAGTTGCTCGCGGATGGCCTGGAAGGTCGCCGGCTCGCTCACCGCGCCGCGCACGTACGAGATGCCTTTCTCGAGCTCCGTCCAGAGCGCTGCGTCGAGCGGCTTGCGCCGGGAAAAATTGGAGACCGCCTCGCGCAGCTCGGCTCGGAACGACGCGTCGGACTTCTCGCTGCGCGCCACGCCGATGACCGCGAAGCGGCTGGGCAACAGGCGGCCGTACGCCAGGTTGTAGAGCGCCGGCATCAGCTTGCGGTGCGTCAGGTCGCCGGAGGCGCCGAAGATGACGATGGCGGTGGGGTTCGACTCGGCGGCCTGCGGGGTTCCCATGGCGACCTCTCGTTTTGGGTCAGTCGTCGACGTGAGTCAGCGTGCCCCGTGGCCGTCGAGGATTCGGGCCAGCGTATCGACCGCGTCGGCCAGGCGCTGGCGCTCGGCCCTGGGCAGGCGCTCCATCATCAGGGCGCACGCCGTCGTCCACTCGGAGGACACGGCTTCGGCCACGCGTTTGCCACGCGAGGTGAGACGCACGTCGGTCTGGCGCGCGTCCTCGGTGCCGCGGCGACGCACGATATACCCGGCCCGCTCGAGCCCGGCCAGGTTGCGGCTCGCCGTGGAAGGGTCGATTCCGAGCAGCTGGGCGAACTCGGACGTGGAGAGCACGTTGCGCTCGGCGACCAGGTGCAGCGCCTCGGCCTGCTGCGGCGTGAAGTCGCCGGCAGCCCGGGCGCGTTCGCGACCGATGCGGCCGAGAGCGCGCGCCACGACCTGCAGTGCTCGGCTTGTCTTGCCTTCGGCCATGGACTCAGTAGCGCTTTCTCGAGGTCGAGTGAGGGGTCAGCGGCCCGCACGGGGTGGCAGGAGCGCCCATAGCAGAGAATGGCAGGCGCGAGCCATGCGTGATATCGGTAGGCCGGCTACGTGACAGCGACAGCGACTGCCATAGGTGTCGGCCGGTACGATTCTGGTATCTCTCAGCGACGGAGCGGCCAGGTGCGCGCATGACGAATCAGCTGATCGGGTCCGGCCTGCCGCAAATCCCCAAGCGCGTCCGGGTCGTGCCAGCCGGCGCCACGTGCAGGATGTTCGAGAGCGATTTTCTCGAGCGATTCTCGCGTATTCACCCCGCAACTCCGTTCGTCGTGTGGATCCCGGTGGCCGTGCTCTTCCTCACGAGGAGCGCACTGCGGCATGACCTTGCTCCGATCTGCATTGCCGGAACGTTTCTGCTGGGCATGTTTGCGTGGTCGCTCGCCGAGTACTTCCTGCACAAGCACGTGTTTCACTGGATCAACGACAAGCCCTGGGGCAAGCGCATCCACTTTCTGCTCCACGGCGTGCACCACGAATACCCCGACGACAAGGACCGGCTCGTGATGCCGCTCCTCACCAGCACGCCCCTCGCGGTGCTCTTCTACACGCTCTTCACGTTCGCCATGGGGCGCGCGGTCGCCGAGCCGTTCTTCGCGGGTTTCGTGGTCGGGTACCTCTTCTACGATGGGACGCACTTCTTCGTGCACCACTTCGTGCCGACGAGCCGCTGGGGCAAGTTTTTGCGCCGCCACCACATGACGCACCACTTTTCCGACCACGACGGCGGCTTTGGCGTGTCCTCGCCGCTCTGGGACATGATCTTTCGCACGATGCCCACGCCCCGGAAACGCGCGGCGTAGCTCACGCGTGGGGCCACGGGCCGCGGACCCGTGGCGCCGCGTCAGGCTCGGGCGGCGGCAAAGGTTGGGTAGCTCGAAGCCAGGAATGCGGTGTAGCATTCCGTTGCTGCAGGGCTGTACTCCGGGGCGAGGGGCAGGATGACTGAAGCGAGATTCCGCAAGGATGTCTTCATCGCCTTGGCAGCAGTCGCCTGGGCCGACGGGCAACTCGACCCTGACGAGGCAGACGCCATCGTCAGGGCGGCCGTCGAAGAGGGTCTCTCGATCGAGGAGATCACCGCGATCGAGGACGTCACCAAGACGCCGATCGATCTTGGCGTCGTCGATCGGAGCGGCTTGAGCAAGGAAGACCGGCTCTTCGTCTACGCGGTCGCGTGCTGGATCGCCCGGATGGATGGCCGCGTGACCGACGCCGAGACGGACACCCTGGCCAAGCTGGGCGAGCGGCTGGGCATCCCGGAGCGCCCGCGCGTGCACGCCGAGGCTCTGGCGCGCGAGGTCGCCGACCTGCCGTCCGGCGATCGTCCGGCGATGTACGAGCTGGCCAAGCTGCGGCAGCTCTTGGGAGAGCGCCTCCGCCAGCCGCCCAGCGCTCGTCCCGCGAGCGGCGCGACCGGCGGGGGCTGACCCGTCGCCCGGCGACGCCGCGCTAGGCTTGCTAATTGCGCCCATGACGACCGCCGGGCAAAACCAGAGCACAGGCATCGTGGCGAGCGAGATCGGCACCGTTCTCGCTCAGCGCTACGAGGTCGTGCGCGAGCTCGGGCGCGGCGGGATGGGCGTCGTCTATCTGTGCCGCGACGTCGTCACGGGCGACCGCGTGGCCCTCAAGCGGCTACGCTCCCCCGAGCGGGGCGAGAGCCGGGCCGAGGAGAGCTGGTGGTTTCATCAGGAAGCGCGTGCGGTCGCGCTGCTCAACCACCCTTCGATCGTGCGGGCGCGCGACTTCGGGCAGCTTGCCGATGGAAGCCCGTTCTTCGTCATGGATGTGCTGCCGGGCCGCAGCGTCCACGAGTGGATGCACACGATGCACCTGCCGTGGAACGTGGTCTGGGCGATGATCGACCACGTTCTCGCGGCGCTCGCACACGCCCATGCGCGCGGCGTCATCCACGGCGACCTGAAGCCATCGAACGTCATGCTCGACTTGGCCTCGTCGTCCGGCGGGCCGAGGGCGTACGTGCTCGATCTGGGTCTCGCGTGGCTGCGCGAATACCGGCACGACTCGCGGCTCGACGGTGCCTCGGCTCCCGAGGTCGCGGTCCACTCGGGCGCGGGCACCGTCGGTTGGGTGGCGCCCGAACAGATCCGCCGGCAGGCGTCGCTCGTCGGTCCTCCAACGGACCTCTACGCCCTCGGGTGCCTGATGTACCGCGTGCTGACGGGGCACGAGGTCTTCGAAGGCAACGCGCAAGACGTGCTCCGCGCCCACAAGCGGTCGCCCGTTCCGCCGCTGGCGCTGCACGACGACGTGCCGTCGCTTGCCGGCACGTTCGTCCTCAAGCTGCTCGAGAAGAAGCCGTGGAACCGGTACGAGTTCGCGGCCGATGCTCGGCGCGCGTGGGAGCGCATCAAGCCCGCGCGTGCGGCCACGCTGGAAGAGGTGGTGCACAATCTGCCGAGCTCGAACACGGCACCCGTGGGGCACGCGCGCTCGTTGGCGCCGGGCATCCTCAGCCTGCGCGCCCCCATGCTCCTGGCGCGACAGGACGAGCGGCGCGAGCTTTGGAGCGCTGTCGAGCTTGTCACCTGCGGTGCGCAGCGCCAGGACATGATCGCCCTCATCGGCGAAGCCGGCGTGGGCAAGAGCCGGATCGCCGAGTGGCTTTGCGCCGAGGCGCACGAGCGCGGCGTCATGCTGCCCCTCCGCGCCCGCTACGGCCGCGCGCCCTCGCCGCTCGCGGGCATCACGGGCGCCATCAACGAGCACTATGGCTTGACGGGTGCGGACCGGGCCACGGTCGAGCAGACGCTCATGGCGCGCTGGGAGGTGGCCAAAGACGACAACGAGGCGTTGACCTGGGTCGCGGCGGCCGCCGAGTGGCTGCGGCCCACGCCGCCCAACGTCGTTGCCCCGGCGGGGCCCACGGGCAAGCGGCTGGTGCTCGACAGCCCCGAGCTTCGCTTCAGCGTGATCCGGCGCGTGCTCGAGCGCGTAGGCGCCGACCGGCCCATCCTGCTGTGGCTCGACGACCTGCACTTCGCCACCCAGAACACGTTCGACGTGCTCACCCGGCTGAAGCGCGACGCCCCCGACCTGCCGATCCTCATCATCGTGACGGCACGCAGCGAGATGCTGGCCACCGATCTCGACGCGGCGCTCCGGATGGAGGCGCTGCGGGCGCAGTGGAGTGGGCGCGTCGTCGAGGTCAAGCCGCTGGGCACCGACGACACCGAGATCCTCTTGCGTTCGGCGCTGCCGCTCGATGACGCGGCCGTCGTGCGCGCCGTCGAGCAGAGCCGCGGCAACCCGCTTTTCGCGCTGCAGCTCCTCTACGCGTGGGCAGGTGGCGGCTACCTGACTCTCGACGGCGACAAATACACGGTGCCCGAGCACGCCTTGCACGGCCGCCCGATCACGACGGCCGAGCTGTGGGACGAGCGTGTCCGCGCGATCTCCACCGAGCTGCGCCTCGCCGCCTACGCCGCCTCGGCGCTCGGCGACGACGTCCGCGGCGAGGTGCTCAAGACGCTGTGCGCATCGCTTGGCCTGGATCCACGCGACAGCCTGGTCGCCCTGACGCGCGCGCAGATCCTTCTGTCGGTCGGCAACGATCAGTTCCAATGGGCGCACGCGCTCTTGCAGGAGCACCTCCTCGAGCGCTTGCAGGAGCGCAAGGACGCGCCGGCGGTCTATCGCCTTGCCGCCAACGCCATGGCCAAGCACCCGGGCGTGGGGTCGCGCCGTATCATGCAGCACCGCGTCGCCAACCTTCTCAAAGCGGGCGACGACGACACGGCCGCGCGTCTGATGTTCGACTTCATTCGCGCCGCATGGCGGCGTGGGCGTGACACGGCGGCCACGCTGCGCGATATCGACACGCTCCGCGGTCGGTTGCATGGCGTGCACGCGGCCGAGGCCGCCCTCTGGCGCGCCGAGTCCCTCCGCTACCGGGGTCGCCTCGACGAGGCGGGGGCCGAGGCCGAGGCCGCTCAGCGAGCGTTCGAGCAAGCCGGCGACCTCGCGAACGGCGCGGGCGCCATGCGCCTGCTCGGCCACATTGCCAGCGACCTCGGTCAGCCGGCCCGGGGCCGGGTGCTCGTCGTCGAAGCGCTCGATCGCTACGTGCGTCTTGGCGACGCGGCGGGCCGGGCCCAGACCGAGGTCGTCCTTGGCGAAATCGACTACCTGCTCGGCGACCACACCCGGTCGCGCGAGACGCTGAACGCCGCCGTAGTCCGATGCGCCGAAGTCGGCGATGTGCTCGGTCGGGCGCAGTGCCTCATCTTGCTGGCGTTGATCGAGGAGGCCGTGGGCGCCTTCCACGGAGGCCGCGATCTCCTCGCGCAGGCGCGCACCGAGTTCGATCGAATCGGCTACCGGCTCGGCATGGCTCAATGCGACGTGGCCCTCGGCCATGCCGACCACCGCGCCTTCGATTTCGCCGGCGCGCGGACGCGCGCCCTGGCCGCGCGCGCCAGCTTCCGCGAGGTCCAGAACCCCCGCGGCGAGGCGGCGTGCGAGCGTTTGCTGGCGATGATCGCGGTCGACTCGGAGGAGCACGACGCCGCCGAGGCGCACGCCCGCGTGGCGTTCAAGATCTTCGAGCGCCTGCAGGACCCCTGGGGCACCCTCGAGGCGCGCCTCCTCGTCGCCCAGGTGGCGCTGGCGCGCGACGACCCGCGCGCCGATTCGTTCGTGGCGGCGTGCGACCGCGCCGTTCTCGACGAGGCCGAACCCCGTCAGCACCGACATCTCACGCGCGCCTGGCTTGCGCAGCAGCAAGGACGATGGGTCGCCGCGGCCGACGAGATCGAGGCGGCGCGCCTGGCGTTCGTGTTCCCGGTGGGCGAGCGCGACGTCGTCGCTGCGCCGTTCGGCGAAGCCCGCGTCCGGACCGGCGACCACACGCCGCACCTGCTCCTTCGGTTCGCCCGGGCCGCATGGGTCGGCCCGGCGGCCGGCAAAATCGACGCTTGGCTGAGGCAACTGGACCTTGCGGCTTCGGGTGGCCCGTTGCCCCCGTCGCCGCGTGCTAAGTTTCGCGCCCCATGACAACCGCCCAGGATCCCCCCGTCCGCCGCAAGCAAAAGGCCCGTCGCGCGAAGCGCCTCGACGCGTGGCGCGCCAAGAAAGCGGAGACCGCGCCGGCCAAGGCCGTAGTCGCCAAAAAGTAAGGCGTTTCGCACACGTCAGGGGAGGACGCCAGGGCCCTTCCGGCCCCGACCTCTCACCGGGAACTTGCCCAAGGAGCGACCAGCCTAGTTACGATTCCTTACCGTAACCTACACGGGAGGATCATCATGCTGGATACGCTCATTCCTGCCCGGCAGCGCCGCGTGATGCGTCGTGCCATTGGCGTCCAATGCCAGGTCGTTCGCGAGCACGACTTTCGTCTGATCGCCGTCAAGGGCGTGGACGTATCGCCCAAGGGCATGCTCGTGATGGGCGAGGAGCCCGCCCTCACCGGCGAGCCCGTCATCGTCTCGTTCCGGCCGCCCTATAGCCCGCACTGGTTCGACGCCGAGGCGATCATCGCCCGCGTCGTGCACGGACGCCGTCCCGGCGACCGCGGACTTTGCTTCGGTCTCAAGTTCGACAGCCTCGAGCCCAAAGCCGAATGGTTTCTCGGCCGGGCGCTCCAGGGCGTTCCGCCGCCCGTGCCGTCGCGCGCTCGACGCATCGACTACGCGTCCAGCGTGAAACTCGCTGCCGCCTCCTGACTGTCGCACCCATCGCCCGGAGAAACCCATGGCCATGCTCGCGCGCTTCCCGTTCACGCCCACGTCCCTCGGAACCCAATCGGCGCTTGCCCGATCGCTCCGTCAGCTCACCCCGTCGGTGGCCCGATCGGCGCACGCCGGTCCGCCGCTCAACCGCCGCCGCGAGATCCGTCGCGCGACACGCTTCGGTTGCCGCGTACGACGGATCGACACCTGGGGCCTCGTCGGTGACCGCACGGCCGACCTGTCGCCCGAGGGGATGCTCCTCGTCTCCGACGAGACGATCGAGTCCGGTGTCGAGCTCGTCGTGAGCTTCCAGGCGACCGAGCTGCCCATCTGGTTCGACACGCTCGCCACGGTCACACGCGTCGTCGAGGGGCGCCGTCCGGGCGACGCGGGCCACGCACTCGGCCTGCACTTCGAGACGCTTCCCGCCGTCTCACGCTTGATCCTGCGCGGCCATCTCGGCAAGTACCCGGCGACCTACGCGACGCGCGAGCCCCCGCTTCACCTGTCGCTACCCGCGCGCGCCGACTCGCGCGACTACGCGAAGATCGTCAAGGACATCTGGGAAGGGCGCTGAGCGTCAGCGCGCCAGCTCTATCACCACCTCGGGAGCTCCCGGTGGCCCGTAGGGCCCCTCGAACTTGACGAGGCGATGCGGCGGCTGGCGCGCGTACCACATGCGGTATTTGGGAGCGAACGGCTTCACCAGCCGCGTGAGCACCGCGCCGAGGTGCACCCAGTCGTTCAGGTCCGGGTACATGATCACCTCGTACGTCTCGTGCGTCGTGCCGCCCACGGTGATCGATGGGCGCCCGTCGACCTCGATGTAGACCTTGGCGATGAAGCGGTCGTTGATCCACGCGTAGACGCTGCGCCGCTGGCCGTCGTGAGGCATCCAGCCGAGCAAGAAGGGCAGGGCCACCTCGGGGTACGTGGCCTGCGGCAGCCCGAGCTCGTCGTGCCGGAAGTCGGGCACCTGCTCGTTGCGGACTGTGACCCCCGCACCGTCGAACACCTCGCGCGAGAGCGAGCGCGCCACCAGGCCGCCTCCGCGCGGCATCAGGCGCACCACTTCTTTGAGGTGCCCGTCGGAGATGGGGTGCGTCATCGCCACGACCACGTCGTCGCCGTCGCGGGAGTAGGTGACCTCGCTCATGGCGCCGCGCGCGACGGCCTGCGCGAGCATCTTGTTGGCGTCGAGCACCGTGTGGAACGTGCGGCGCTCGCGGGGCCGGATGGAAAAGCGCTGCGTCCCCGCGAAGTCCGGCGGGGGTGACGGGATGTTCGTCGTGGTCATCGTTTCTAGCGAAGCTCTCCGCTCGACTTCCCTAGCAGACGGCGGGCGACGACGAGGAGCTGGATCTGCTGGGTGCCCTCGAAGATGTCGAGGATCTTGGCGTCGCGAGCCCATTTCTCGAGCAAGTCCGTCTCGGCGTAGGCGGCGGCGCCGCAGAGCTCGACGCAGCGCAGGGTCACCTCGGTGCAGACGCGTCCTGCCTTGGCCTTGGCCATCGACGCCTCGACCGAGTTGGGGACGCGGTTGTCGGCCATCCATGCCGACTTCATGGTGAGAAGGCGCGCGACTTCGACCTCGGCCTCGAGCCTGCAAAGCTCGGCCTCGGCCGCGCTGCCGAGCCACGGGGACCGCTCGTTGCCGCGGACCGCTTGCGCCTTTTCGAGGATCTCTCGCGCGCGCTCGACCGCGGCGCGCGCGACGCCGCAGGCCATCGCGGCGACGACGGGTCGCGTGTTGTCGAACGTCTTCATCGCCCCCGCGAAGGACTTGGTGGTGTCGATCTCTGCGCTCCCCAGGATGTTCTCCTTGGGAACGCGGCAGTCCTCGAGAAGCAGCGTGGCCGTATCCGATGCCCGGATGCCGAGCTTGTGGTCCAGCCGGGCGACCTTGAGCCCCGGCGATCCCTTGGGTACGAGAAACGACTTGATCGCCGCCCGCCCGAGCGACGCGTCGAGCGTGGCCCAGACCACCACGGCGTCCGATCGCGCGCCGGCGGTCACGAAGATCTTCTCCCCGTTGATCACCCACTCGTCGCCGACGAGGCGAGCGCTGGTGCGGATCGCGGCGGAGTCGGACCCGGCGTTCGGCTCGGTGATCGCCATCGAGATCCAGCGCTTGCCGTACTTGGCCTTCTGCTCCGGCGTGCCGACCGCCGCCACGGCGGCGTTGCCCAGTCCCTGACGCGGGATCGTCAGGGCGAGGCCGACATCGCCCCAGCAGAGCTCCATCATCGAGAGGACGGTGGCGAGGTTGCCGCCGTTCTTCGTCGTGCTGCCGGCCGTCTCCTCGGTCGTCGTCTTGTCTTCCTTTTGGAGCTGGCTGGCGGATGCGGCGCCGCCGCCGTCGTTGACGCCGTCGATGATCGCGGCGAGCAGATCGAGCTCTTTGGGGTACTCGTGCTCGGCCAGGTCGTACTTGCGCGAGATCGGGCGAAAGACGTTCACGGCGATGCCGTGGGCCTGCTCCACCAGCGCACGGAATCGTTTGGGGGTCTCCAGGTAGATCATGCGAGCACTCCTCCCTCGAAGACGCCGATCGCGCGCAGGTTGCGGTACCACCGCTCCACCGGATGCTCCTTGATGAACCCGTGGCCGCCGAGCAGTTGCACGCCGTCGGACCCGATCTTCATGCCCTTGCTCGCGCACTGCTGCCGCGCGAGCGACGCCGCGCGCGTGATGCCCTTGCCCTGCTCGGCCAGGCTGGCAGCGCGCTGCACGAGCAGCCGCATGCCCTCGACCTCGATGGCGATATCGGCCACGAGGAACGCGACGCTCTGGCGGTTGGAGATCGGCTCGCCGAACGCCTGTCGGGCGTTGACATAGGGGATCACGTAGTCGAGCACCGCTTGCGACGTACCGACCGCGAGGGCGCCCCACGCGATGCGGGCGCGGTCCACCAGCACGCCGACGTCGAACGAATTGTCCGCGCCCGGACCGCCGAGTAGGGCGTCGTCGGGGACCCGTGCGCCTTCGAGCTTGAGATGCCCGAGGCCCGCCCCGCGCAACCCCATCGACGGCTCAGGCTCGATCGACAAACCTGGCGTGTCGCGATGCACGACGAAGAGCCGCGGGCCGACGCCCTTCACGTCCGCCGCCACCAGGAACGTCTCTGCCCGGGAGGCGAGCGGCACGAGCGACTTCTCCCCCCAGAGCGCCCAGCCGCCGCCCTTCGCGTCGCGTACTGCGCCCGTGCGGGGCGCCACCGGATCGAACAGGGGTCGCGGTTCGAGGATCGCGAGCGCCGCAGGGGCAAAGTGATCGCCGAGAAACCGCGGGAGCAGGTCTTGCTGCTGCGCGCCCGTGCCCCACTCGACGATCGCCTGCACGACGGCCACCGGCGACAGGATGGCCAGCGCGAGGCCCATGTCGCCGCGCGACAGCTCCTCGGCAATGAGCACCTGCGTGATCGAGGACCGCTCCGCTCCCACGCCCCCGAGCGCCTCGGGCACCGCCAGCGCCGCGAGGCCGAGAGCGTGCGCCTGCTCGAGCACCTCGTCCGAGGGGCTTGCTGCGTCGTCCGCCGCGCGCGCCGCAGACTGCAGCACCTCGCCGGCGAAGCGCCGCATCGAGTCGCGCATCATCGCTTGGTCGTCGGTGGGCGTGAGATCGAACTTGCCGGCGCCCTTGGACGCCGAGAGGCGCGTGGGATCCGACGGCGCTCGCTTGCTGACGGCGGCCACGCCGGCCTTGATCGCCTGCGTGCCGACGCGGGCGCCATGATAGAGGATTTTGCGCGCCGGATCGCGCAGGTGCAGCCGCGCAGCCAGATCCGATCCGCTCAGGCGTGTCAGCGCCCGAAGCGGCGCGCCCGAGAGCCGCTCGAGCGAGAATCCACGTCGCTTCGTCATTTTCCTTCTCTTCGCTCCTTGGACTTCGCGTTGGACAGCGAGTGCAGCAGCGTTGCGGTCACCCGGGAGATCGCGTCGACCGACGCGGCTCGATCCGTGAGGCGCCCATCGAGCAGCCCCTCGAGGATACCGAGCACCGCGGCGACCAGCAGCTCCACGTACACCTCGACCGTCTGACGCGGCACGACGGCGCTGTGACGCGCGACGCTCTCGACGATCTGGCCGCGCGCCTGGTCGAGCAGGCGCCGGAACGCGCGCCCGAGGACCGAGCCGTCATCGGTGCGGTGACGGAGGAAGATCCGCGTCAGCTCCGGCTCTCCGAGGAACGTGTCGACGATGGCGGCGTTCGCGGCGCGGATCGACCGGCGCGCGTCGGCCGCGTCGACGCGCGAGAGCTCTCGCTGCAGCGTCTCGATCATGCGCTGCCCGATCTCGACCGCGGCCGCGTTGAGGATCTCGTCGCGATCGGCGAAGTGAACATAGAAGCTTGGCTGCTTGAGCCCCGCCGCGCTGGCGATACGGCCCGTCGTCGCCGCCGCGACCCCCTCGTGACGCAGGATGTCGATCGCGCCATCGATCAAACGCCTGCGCGTGAGCTCCGTGCTCTCTCTGCGCGTCGGCCGCGACGTTTGCACGGCCTGACCGATAACATATTGGTGAACCTCCGCAAGACGGCGCGCTCATTCGCAGGCCGGCGTCGTCGCCGTGCAAGTCTCCGCCGTGCACTCCACTTCGGAGCACGCGAGCGCGCAGCAGGCGACGGCGCACGATCCGGAGTGTGACGCCTCGCCCGCGCAATCCACACCCTCGGCGCACGAGTACGTCCCGGTGCACTGTACAGCGGTCGTGTTCGCGGTCGCGGTCACGCCGCCGGCGCACGAGTAGGGTTCGGTGCACAGTACGTTGGCCGTGGTCGCTGTAACGGTCACTGACAGAAAGCACGCATAGGGCGACGTGCAGTCGACATCGCACGTGCCCGCGGTGCACGTGACGGTCCCGCACGACTCGACGCCGCACGTGATCGCGCACGTCGAACCGCCGCACGAGACCGAACCGCACGAACCGGGCGCCGAGCAGTCCACCGTGCATGCGCTCGCAGCGTTGCAGTTGACGTTCGCGTGCGCCTCCTCGGTCGGCGTGAGCTGGCACGGGACGCCGGAGGGACATGTGCAGCTGGCGGAGCTCGCGCAGTCGAGGACGCACGTACCGTCGGTGCACGTGCCCTCGGTGCAGCGCTCGAGACACAGGGTCGACGCGTCGACTCCGCTGCTCGCGTCGCTCGGCGCGCTCGCCTCGCTCGCGGCGTCATGTGCGCCGCTGGCTGCGTCGTGCGACGTGGAGCCCGCGTCGACCGGGGCGCTAGTCTCCGGGGCGGCATCCACGGGCGCCGAGGCCTCTGGCGGGCTGGTGGCGTCGGCGGGTCCCGCCCCGTCGAGAGTGCTCGCCGCGTCGATTCCCGAGCCCGTCTCGGCGTTGTCGCCGGCGTCCATTTCGGTCTGGGTGCCGCCCTCGGATCCCGACTCGAGGTCCTCGCTCGAATCGGGGGCACTGTCGTCGGTCGCCATCACGTCGTCGAACGGCGCGTCGTCCGCCGCCCCCGCATCGCTCGCGTCGTCGCTTGCGGGCGCGGCCTCGGGCTCGCCCTGCGCGCCATGGGCATCGCTGCCCCCGCCTCGACCGGTGTCGACGGTGACGTCCGCGGATCCGCCCGGCGCAGCATCCGTCGGCTCGTCGGCCAGACCGGCGGCGTTCAGACCGCAGGCCGCGAGCGCGCCCGCGACGAGCGCAATCGAGATGACGGCGAGAGCGGATTTGGGCAGGCGGGCGGACACTGGCCACATTCGCAAATCGTACGCCTTACCGCCACGGCCGCGCAACATCACGTGCGACCGAGACGCTGCCTCCGCTCGTCCTCTGCTCGCCACGAGCGACGGCAAATGCCGTTCGCGGAGGAAAATCCTCACACCTTCTTCGCGTGACGCGCGTTGACGCGCGCGGCAAAAGCGGTTTTGCGGTGGCTCACGCGAGAATCCTTGCGCTACGGTTTTTGCGGATTCGTCGCGGCGACACGCGCGGGCGAATGAAAGAGGAGACTCGCGATGAGGACGACCCACGCTTTCCTTGCTTGCGCCACCGCGCTCGTGGCGGTTGCGCCACTGGCCCTGACCCATTGCTCCGGCGGCTCGGGCAGCAAGGTGAGTGCTGGCGCAGATGGCGGGGGCGGGCACACGAGCAGCGGCGGCGAGAGCAGCGGCGCGGTGGGCGAGAGCTCGAGCGGCGGCGGCGAGGAGGCCGATGCGAGCGGGACGGGCAGCAGCGGCGGGCAGGGCGCGAGCAGTTCTGGCGCCGGCGGCGAGGGCGGAGTCGTGCTTGGCGAGGGCGGCGCGAGCTCGAGCAGCGGCGGTACGGTGATCCCGGTACCCGACGGTGGCGCTCCGAGCACCCCCGGGATGGTCGCCTGCGGAAGCACGACGTGCACGACCTCCTCGAACGAGTGCTGCGCCAGCCCGGACGGCGGCGGGTCATGCATCGCGGACAACGGGGCCTGCACCGGCGGAGTCACCCTGGCGTGTGACGAGGCCGCCGACTGCAGCGGGGGCGCCGTGTGTTGTCAGGTGCTCGCCTGCGGAACGAACGCCTCGTCGTGCAAGGCGACGTGCGGGACGGGCGACTTCCAGCCCTGCCGTACCGACAGCGAGTGCGGGCTGAGCACGGACGCCGGAGCGGCCAAGCAGTGCATCGTGCAGACGTGCAGCTCGCTCTGCACGGGGGAGCACGAGACCGTCGAGGCATGCGCCTACCCAACGACGACGGGCAGCGGCTTCGTGACGACGACGACGTGGGGTGCGCTGCCGGGGTGCACCGCGAACTAGCGTCTCGCTGGGCCGCCGCAGGCGATCGACCGGGATCCCCGCGGGGCGCGCGACTACTGCTCGACGCTGCCGTCGACGGGCGCGGCGTCGGGTGGCGGAGGGTTGTCCGAGGCGTCGAGATCGAGCGAGGCGTCGCTCGCGAGCCCCGCGCCGTAGTATTCGAGGTAGGGACCGTCCTCGTCGGCCGCCGTCGTCGGTGCCGCATCGAAGGCGGAGCCCTTCGCGCTGGACGCCGAGCATCCGGCCGCCACCAGCCCGACGCCAACCCCGCACACGGCGATCCGGATCCACGTCGTCGGTGCCACAGCAGGAGTGTATCAGGCGCAGCCGACCGCGGGATCGATGCGCGGGGCCTTCAGTCGGCGCCGTTCGGGCCAGTGTCCTCGGCGTCGAAGGAGTCGTTGGCGTCGGACACGTCGGCGTCCACGGGAGGAAGCGCCCCCGCGCTGCCATCGACACCGCACGACGGATCGCACGTGCCCGAATTGCAGCACGCGGAGAGCGTGGTCGGCTGGCACCCGCAGGACGCCGCGTCGCCGAGCGCGGGCGAGCTCGCGACGTCGGACCGGTATTGCGTCAGTGACGAGCGGTTGATGGCGGCGTTGGATGCGCAAAGGATGTTGCAGGCCTGGCATGGGTCGCCCACACCGACCGCGACGCAATCCGAGTCGACCGTGCACGTCTGTGTGTAGTTGGACGCGAGGATCCGGTGCACGCCAGGATAGGCCTGACAGGGGACGCAGCAAAAGCCGGCCCCGTCGGCCCCGCAGGACGCGCTGATGCCGAACTCGCACGGCGTTTCGCTGCACTCGCCTCCGGCCGCGAGACAAGAGGAGACGTCGGCGGCGTCGACGAGAATGGGGACCCCCCCGTAAGGAGGAGCGAGCACGCTGCCATCAACGGAGGAAATGGGTCCGCCGCCGTTGACCTGGGACTTGTTGCAGCCGTACGAGAAGACCGCCGTCCCGCCGCCGAAGGCGACGAGAGCGGCGCGCGTGAGGCGTCCGGTGGGAGCTCGCGGGCGAGGGGCCGCGCGGAACGCGGGGTCGACGCGTGCGCCACAGAAGGGGCAGGCCTCTTCGCTCACGCGGAGGTGGCGAAGGCAGGCCGGGCAGGGACGAAGGTGGGCAGTCGTCATGCAAGGAGCACCGACGGAGCGGGACACGAGTCTCGAACTCGCGACCTTCGGCTTGGGAAGCCGACGCTCTACCAACTGAGCTAGTCCCGCAACGAAACGGACGTCAGGTAACTCTCGTGCGCCATTCGTGTCAACCGGCCCCAAAAAACACGGTCCGGGTAGCTTTCGCCACCCGGACCGCGCTGGCCCAGCAGAAAGGGCGCGTCAGACGGAGACTCGTGGTCTCGAGAATCCGTCCTGGTTCGGCCGGTCGCGCAATGCGGTACCGCGCAAAGGGGCGGCACCGGAGGAGCGCAGGCTCGAACTCTAGGGAAGCGGCCCTCTCGGACTAGAGCCATTATTATCTTGCATGACGGTTCCCTCCTCCAGCGCTTGGCCGGCACTCGTGGGGTCGCGCGTTTGTACGGGCTGCCGAACGAGTGTTTCCTGTTGGGGTGCCTTGGGCACCGATCTGTGCCGGGCTCGCCGCGGTGTGCCTCCGCTGCCGAACCGATTCGGGACCCGTAGGGCCCAAGCCCGACGCTTGCTCGCACTATAACACGCGGGGCGCGCCGGTCTTCCCCTTCGAGCGCACGATCGCGCGGGACAACGGTCTGTCGCGCTTGGATGCCGTGCGTTATCGTCGTGGCGCGTGGCGCAACCCCCGGGCCTCGGCGGCGCGAACGAGGGCGCCCGCGTGTTCTCCGTGACGCGATGGGATGTCGTGGTGCTCGTACGGGCTGCGGCCGTCGCGTCCGTGGCGCTGGGGATCGCGTGGCTCGTGACGGCGGTAACCGACGAGGGGGGGCTCTCCTGGGGCGAGCGCGCGGGTCGAGCGTTGCCGGTCACGCCGCTGTGCTCGGCGGTGGGGGTCTGGGGCGCGCTCGCGCCGGTGCGTGCACGCGGCGAGGCTCTGGCGCTCGGCGCCTTGGGCCGGTCGCCCGGGCAGCTCGTGGCCGCAGCCGTTGCGGGCGGTGCGTTGGTCGCGGTCGTGGCCGCGCTCGCCGTCGGGACGTTGCGGTCGGTGGAGGTCGCCGGTTTCTTCCCGACTGCGGCGCATGCGAACGCGTGGCACTGGCGGGACGGGGAGTTCGCCAATTCGGCTGAAGGGCTGCGGGTCGGCGCAGACGGAGCGCCCGCGAGGCTGGCTGGTCCACGCGAGCCCTCGCGGGAGCTCACGGCGATCCCGCCTCACGGGCGTGCGGCGGCCGCGACGACGACGGCGCTGTCGGGGGCGGCCCTCGCGATGCTCGTTGCCCACCTGCTTCTCGGTCCTGGCGCGAGGTCCGAGCGCCGTGGGGTGCCTTGGGGGACGATCGCGGCGGCGATCGCGCCGATCGCCACGAACGTGGGCCTGTTCCAGGCGGCCGCGGTTCGCCATGTGCCAGCGATCACCGGGGCGCTTCCTTGGCTCGCCGTCGTCGTCTTTGCGGTGCGGCTCTATCGGGTGCGGTCGTGACCTCGGGGCAGGTGCCGAGCGCCATCGCGGGGTGGGGAGCGGAGGGCGGCGCGTGGGCCATCGTCGTGCACGGCGGGGCAGGGGATGGGCCTTCCGCGGCCAGCGGTACGAGCCCGTCGGACTACGAAGCCGGGTGCCTCTGCGCGATCGAAGCGGGGGCCGCGGCGCTACGGGGGGGCCTCGGCGCGGTCGACGCCGTGGAACGCGCCGTTCGTGTGCTCGAAGACAATCCGCTGTTCAATGCGGGGACGGGCGCATGCCTCGATGCCGCGGGGCTCATCGAGCTCGACGCGGCCATCATGGAAGGGACGACGCTGCGCGCGGGAGCCGTCTGCTCGCTGCCGCCGTTCCGCAACCCGATCGCAATCGCGCGCGCCGCTCTCGAGGACGGTCGGCACGTGCTCTACGCCGGCGAAGGCGCCGCAGCGTTCGCCGTGGAGCGGGGGTTCGAGCGCGCGACCAGCGAAGCGATGACCACGGCGTACGCGCGAGCTCGGTGGGCCGCCCTTCGCGACGCGCTTTCGGGTCCCGCGAACCCGAGCGACGTCGAGGCAGGGCCGACGGCGGGAGGTGGCACCGTAGGCGCCGTGGCGCGCGATCCCCTCGGCCTCGTGGCCGCGGCGACCAGCACCGGTGGCCTCGTGAACAAACGCGTCGGACGGGTGGGCGATTCACCCCTGCTCGGCGCCGGAACGTACGCCGACGGCGATGGCGGCGCGTGCTCCGCGACAGGGCACGGCGAGTCCATCATGCGGCTGGCCCTTGCGAAGGCCGCGACCGATTTCATGCGCGCGGGCCTTCACCCCGAGGACGCGGCGCGCGCAGTCGTGCGCGTGCTCGGAAGCCGACTGGGCGGCAGCGGCGGGGTCATTCTCGTCGATCGCGCCGGCCGGATGGGCTGGTCGCGCAACACCCTGACGATGCCTTGGGCCGCGCAGGGCGAGCGGCTCCCGCTCATCGCGGGCCTCTGACGGAGCCCGTCAGCTTGCCTGGGGCTCGCCCTGGCCGCCGGCCTTGCGGTCGATCGCGTCCTGCAGACCGCAGCGAAGACGCTGCGCACGCTTCACGCGCCTGGCGCGCATCGGCTTGGCCAGCCACTCGTGACGCTTACGAACGCTCCAGATTGCGCGATTGGACATAGGGGGGGTTCGGACGAGTAGCTTCTCTCCGGCTGTCCTGTCAAGGGCGGTCAGTCGGGCAGCGGGGTCAGCGTGACCTGGAGCCTCAGCAGTGGCGCTCCTGCCGCCGCGGTTACCTCGTGGTCCCACGGGAAGTAACCCGGCGCTTTGACCGTCAGGTGATGAACGCCAGGAGGCAGGGCCACCCCGTGCGCCGCGACGAAGTCGAGCGTGCCGAGCGCCTGATCGTCGACGATCACGGTCGCGTCGGCGGGGCTGCCGAGCAGCCGTAGCGACATGGTGGGGCCGGGCGCCGTCGCCGGCGGCGTGCACGCAGCCGCCGCCACCGCGCCGGCGATCGCCAGGGCGGCGATACGTATGCGATCCATATTATGCAACGTACACGGTTGCTTACGGAGCGGAGCTCACTCCCATTCGATGGTCCCCGGAGGCTTGCTCGTGATGTCGAGGACCACCCGGTTGATGCCGCGAACCTCGTTGATGATTCGGTTCGAGATGCGCGCGAGGACCTCGTAGGGGATCTTGGCCCAGTCGGCGGTCATGCCATCCACCGAGTGCACGGCGCGGACGGCGCACGTCTCTTCGTACGTCCGCTCGTCGCCCATCACGCCCACGCTCTTGACAGGCAGCAGAACCGCGAACGCCTGCCAGATGGCGTCGTAGAGGCCGGCGGTCCGGATCTCGTCCACGACGATCGAGTCGGCCTCGCGCAGCACGCGCAGGCGCGGCTCGGTCACCTCGCCGAGGCAACGGACGGCCAGGCCGGGGCCGGGGAACGGATGGCGCCAGAGCATGTCGCGCGGCATGCCGAGCTGCTCGCCCGCGGCGCGCACCTCGTCCTTGAACAGTTCGCGAAGTGGTTCGATGAGCTTGAGGTTCATCTTCTCGGGCAGGCCGCCCACGTTGTGGTGGCTCTTGATGACGGCGCTCGGGCCTTTGAAGCTGACGCTTTCGATGACGTCGGGGTACAGCGTGCCCTGCACGAGCCAGCGGGCGTTCTTGACCTTCTGCGCCTCTTCTTCGAACACTTCGATGAAGACGCGGCCGATGACCCGGCGCTTTTGCTCGGGATCGGTCACTCCGGCCAGGGCCTTGATGAACCGCTCGCGGGCGTCGACCGCCAAGAGGTTCAGGTGAAGGTTCTTGCGGAACGTGCCGACGACCTGCTCGGCCTCGCCTTGGCGAAGCAAGCCGTTGTCGACGAAGATGCACGTGAGGCGCTCGCCGAGGGCCCTGTGGCAGAGGACCGCGGCCACCGCCGAGTCGACGCCGCCGGACATGCCGCAGATGGCCTGGTCCTCGGGCGAGACGCGCGATCGAATGGCCCCGACGGCTTCTTCGGTGAAGGCTCCCGCAGTCCAGCTGGGGGTGAGGCCGGCGACGTCGAACAGGAACGCCGCGATCATCTCGGAGCCGCGGGGGGTGTGCGCCACTTCGGGGTGGAACTGCACGCCGTAGATGTTCTTGCCGGCGTGACCGGCCGCGCAGAACGCCGTGTTGCCGCTGACCCCGATCGTCTGGAAGCCAGGCGGCAACGCGGCGATGCGGTCGCCGTGCGACATCCAGACGTCGAGCGCCTCGCGCTTGGCAAAGCGGTGGAAGATGCCCTCGGGCCGCTCGACGACGACGCGCGCGTGCCCGTATTCGTGCGCCGACGCGCGCTCCACGCGGCCGCCGAGCACGTGGGCGATGAGCTGCAGGCCGTAGCAAATGCCCAGGATCGGGACGCCGAGGTCGAAGAGGCGCGTGTCGACGGTGGGCGCGTTCTCGGCGTAGACGCTCGCCGGGCCGCCGGAGAGGACGATCGCGCGCGGCCGCATGGCGCGGATCTCCTCGAGGGGCAGCGTGCAGGGGTGGATCTCGCAGTAGACGCGCTGCTCCCGGATGCGCCGCGCGATGAGCTGCGTGTACTGCGCGCCGAAGTCGAGGACGAGCACGGTTTCGCGGACGGTCGGCATGCAGGATCCGACTACCAGCCGCGTCATGGACGTCAAGCCACGGCCACCGACGACCAGCCCGGACGCCACAAACCGGGTACCCTAGCCCCCGCGATGCTCCCCGATCTCCGAATCCAGGTTACCCGCGTGGGCGCGGTGACCGTGCCGGTCCCCGCTTACCAGACGCCGGGGGCCGCCGGCATGGATCTGCATGCCGCGGTCGAGGCGCCGGTCACGTTGCCCCCGCTCGGCCGGACCCGGATTCCTACGGGTCTTGCGTTCGCCATCCCCTCGCACTTCGAGGCGCAGGTCCGGCCTCGGTCGGGCCTTGCGGCGCGCAGCGGCGTCACCGTCCTGAACGCGCCGGGCACCATCGACAGCGACTACCGGGGCGAAGTGCAGGTCCTGCTCGTGAACCTGAGCGATGCGCCTGTCGTCATCGCACCCCTCGAGCGGATCGCGCAGATCGTCATTGCGCCCGTCGCGCGGGCCGAGCTCGTGGTCGTCGCGCAGCTCGAAGGTACGGCGCGCGGAGCGGGCGGCTACGGCTCCACCGGCTCGTCCTGAGCGTCGGCGTCAGCCCTCGCCGCGTTTGATCCGGTAGGCGCGGATCTTCTTGTGCAGGTTGGTCCGCTCGACGCCGAGCAGGATCGCGGTTCGGGAGATGTTCCATCCCGCCATGCGCAGCGTGTCGACGATGTACTGGCGCTCGGACTTCTCGCGGAACTCACGCAGCGTCAGGTGTTTTCCGCCGGGGGAAGGGACGGGCGTCTTGAGCGTCTCGCCCTCGTCGTCCATGCCCTCGAGAGCGGCGGGCGATTCGGCCGGGGCGGCCTCCGCCTCTTCTTCGAAGGGGCTGGCGTGCGGATCCTCCGGCAGGTCGGCGATGGTGACGCGATCGCCGCTGAGGATGGCGCTGCGTTCGACGACGTTCTTGAGCTCGCGCACGTTGCCCGGCCACTTGCGCGACGCGAGGGCACGCACGACGTCGTCGTCCATCGGCTTGGGCCGCACGCCGTTCTCGCGCGCGAACTGTTCCATGAACGACTGCGCGAGGAGCGGGATGTCCTCGACGCGCTCGCGAAGGGCGGGGCTGCGGATCGGGAACACGGCCAGGCGAAAGTACAGGTCCTCGCGGAACGTCTCGTTCTCGACGGCCTTGGACAGGTCCTTGTTCGTGGCGGCGAGCACGCGCACGTCGACGTGGATCACGTGCTCGCTGCCGACGCGCGAGATCTCGCCCGACTGCACGGCCCGCAGCACCTTGGCCTGCGCGACGAGGTCCATGTCGCCGATCTCGTCGAGAAACAGCGTGCCGCCGTGCGCCTGCTCGAAGAGCCCGCGGCGCCGCAGCATGGCCCCGGTGAACGCGCCCTTCTCGTGACCAAAGAGCTCGCTTTCGATGAGCTCGCGCGGGATCGCCGCGCAGTTCACCTTCACGAACGACCGGTCGGAACGGGGGCTCAACCGGTGCAGCGCCCGCGCGATGAGCTCCTTGCCCGTGCCGCTCTCGCCCGTGATGAGCACCGACGCCTTGGTCGGTGCCACCTTCTCGAGATCGAAAAAGAGCCGCTGGATGACGGTGCTGCGCCCGACCATCTCGTAGCGCAGGAGCTGCTGCTCGCTGACGATCGCGAGCTCGCGATGCGCCGTGGCGGCGTCGAGGACGTTGCGCAGGCTGACGAGCACACGCTCGCGCGCCAGCGGCTTCTCGAAGAAGTCGCTCGCGCCGAGCTTGATCGCTTGCACGGCATCGTTGACGGTGGCATGCCCGCTGATGACGATGATCGGCAGGTCGCGCGTCGCCTCGTCGCTCCGCAGCTTGGCCAGCGTTTCCAGGCCGCTCATGTCGGGCAGTTGCACATCGAGCACCACCAGATCGACGGGCGCCTGGGGGCTTGCCAGGATCGCCAGCGCTTGCCCCGCCGTCTCGGCGCCGAGGAAGTGGTACCCCTCGCCTTCGAGCACGAGCTGCAGGGTGCGACGGATGTTTTTCTCGTCGTCGACGACGAGCACGGTGCGCGGTGCCGGAAGCCCGGGCGGGGCGTTCGACGGTGTGGCAGGGCGCGCGGCCGGATCGCTCACGAGCCGCTAACTTACGCCCCTTTTTCTGCCAGATACCGCAAATAGTCGCGCGCCTGCACGACGAGCGCGCTCTGCGCGTAATCCTGCACGATGGATTGGAAGGCCTGCCGCGCCTCGGACCACCTGTGCATCTTCAGGTACGTCTCGCCGAGCAGCAGAAGCGCCTCTGCCGCGAGGTCGGTCGCGACCGTGACGGTGCCGGGCTTGCTGACGAGCGCGCTGCCGTAGTTGCGCAGGGCGTATTGAACACGCGCGACGGCCGCTTCGAAGTTCTGGCGGGTGAGATAGAAGCGCGCCACGTAGAGCTCGTGCCGCACGAGACGCGAGATGACCAGGCTGACGAGGTCGCGGACATGAGGCGACTCCTTGGCGTCGGGGTATTCGGCCAGGTACGTCGTCAGTTCCTTGTAGGCGTCGACCACGCCGCCCTGGTCGCGCTCCTCGGGGGAGCCGATGATCGCGGTCTCCGGGATCTCGCCGTACGTGGCCTCGGCCACGCGCGCCCGCGCGTACGCGACGTCTTCGGCGTCGGAGCGGTGGGCGTGGACGAACTCTTTGTACTCGTGGATCGCGTCCGAGAACTTCTCTTGCACGAAGTCGGCGTCGGCGATGCGCAGCTCGGCGAGGCGCGCGTACTTGGAGTAGCTGTACTTGCGCTTGATCTCGCGGAACAGATTCTGGGCCGTGACGTAGTTGTGCGAGTTGTACTCGTCCATCGCGCGGTCGTACGAGCGCTTCGCGTCCTCGGTGTACCCCAGCGGGCTCTTGGCGTCTTCGCAGGCGGTGGCGGCGAGCGCGCACGCGAGCAGCGAGACCCACGCGAGGGGGCCCACGACGAAGCGGTCGGCGGGGCGGATCGACGTAGGCATACGACTCGGGCGTCTACCTATCAGTCTCGCCGTCCGGCCGCCAGCGTACGATACGCCGGGGAGGGGGCTGCTGCTCCTCGTGCGCGTGCTTCCAGGCGGCCCGCAAAAGGAGGCGCGCGCGGTCCGCGACGCCGGGCGGCGCGCTCGCCGCCTCGACCGTCACCAACCCCGCGTCGGAGATCGACGCCTCGAGCGTGAAGTTGGCGATGGGGGTGACGACTTCGCCGCGATAGCGCCAAGGCGGCCCCGCTTGCGCGTCCCTCGTCACGTCGATGCGAAGACCCGACTCGGGACGATCACCCACGATGGCCATCTGCTGCTCCCGCCCGCCTCTTGGCGCACAATGTAGAACGCTTCGCCCGTCTCGTCCGAGCCGTCTCCGTGCTAAATCGTGCGGGCGATGCAGAAAAACCCCATCACGCCGGAGGGCGCTACCAAGCTGCGCGAGGAGCTCATCCATCTCAAGAGCGTCGAGCGCCCTGCCATCATCCAGGCCATCGCCGTCGCACGCGAGCACGGAGACCTGAGCGAGAACGCCGAGTACCACGCGGCGCGCGACAAGCAGTCGTTCATCGAGGGCCGAGTCAAGGACCTGGAGAACAAGCTCGCCCTGGCCGAGGTGATCGACCCGACCAAGCTCGCGGGCGACCGCGTTGCCTTCGGGGCGACGGTCAAGCTGTCCAACGTCGACAGCGGCGAAGAGGTCACTTATCGCATCCTCGGCGCCGACGAATCCGATCTCGCCAAGGGCAGCATCAGCATCACGAGCCCGCTCGCCCGCTCGCTCATCGGCAAGTACGTCGGCGACGAAGTCAAAGTGCGGATGCCCGGCGGCGACCGCACCTACGAAGTCCTGGACATCTCGTTCGGGTGAACCTCAAGGGCCGCGTCGCCTCGGCGGCCGTCGACCTCGCCGCGGTCGTCGGGGCGTGGATGGTGGCGCTCCTCGCCGAGAACGCCGCCATCGGCTTTCTCTGGCGAGCGCAGTTCCTCGGGCCCTGGGAGATCTCGCTCGCGCGCCACGCGGCGGCGCCGCTGGCTCTGGCGGGCCTCGGGCCGGAGGCCTTCGCCGCCGTGGGCGTCTGGCATCTGGCGCTCGCCGCCTCGCGGGGCGAACCACGGCCGGCGCGCGTTCTGGGGGTGCTCGGCGGGCTCGCGGCCGGTCCCCTGGCCCTCGGCTTGTCCGAGGGGCGTCACTTCGCCAGCTGGATGCTCAGGGCACCCTTCGTCGGTGTGGCGGTGCTCTCCGGAGCCTTGGCGGGCGCCTCGGCCTTGCCCCGGATGGCGCTCCTCGTCGAGTCCCCGGTCGTGCTCGGGTTGGCAGGGCTGGCGCTCGCCGCGGGGGGATGGCTCGCGGATAGCTACGTCCTGCCGCGTCTCTACCCGGCCTTTCATACCGCCTTGCTCGTGCTCTCGCTCGGGGGCGCGGCGCTCGCGGCGCTGGCGGGACGGGCAGGGACCAGACCCCCTGGGAAGCTTCTGGTCACCGCGGCGGCCCTCGTGCTGGCGGTGCCTGTCGTCTGCGCGTTCGCCGCTCCGAGCGCCGCACGCGCGCTCGACCGGGACGCCAACGTGCGCATCGTGCTCGTCGAGCACGCGCCCATCGCCGGGCGCGCGGTGGCGGCGGCCATGGCCCTGCGGCCCCCGCCCGAAGACGCGTCGCCGGTGGTCGCGGCGCCCGCGCCGGCCGAGGTCGCGCGCGCGCTCGACTGGGAGGGGCACGATGTCCTGCTGATCACCGTCGACGCACTGCGCGCGGACCACGTGTCGGCGTACGGCTACGGCCGCCCGACGACGCCGAACATCGACGCGCTCGCACGCGAAGGGACGCGGTTCGACGCCGCGTACTGCCCGACGCCGCACACCTCGTATTCGCTGACGTCGATGATGACGGGCAAGTACCTCCGGCCGCTCCTCGCGCTCGGGCAGGGCCAGGACTCGGAGACGTGGGCCCAGGATCTTCGCCGCTACGGGTGGCGGACGGCCGCGTTTTATCCGCCGGCAGTGTTCTTCATCGACGAGGAGCGCTTCACGCGGTTCGAGGACGAGCGCCTCGGCTTCGAGTATGCGAAGGTCGAGTTCGCCGGGCCCGAGCTTCGCGAGACTCAGGTGCATGCGTACCTGGAAACCGCGCCGACGGACCGGCCGCTTTTTCTCTGGGTCCATTTCTTCGAGCCGCACGAGCCGTATGTCGTGCACGCCGGGCACGTCTTTTCGGGCGGTCTCCCGGGCGGATCGTCGCCCGATGTCGACGCCTACGACAGCGAGGTCGCCGAGGCCGACGACGGGATCGGGCGCGTCGTTCGCCTGATGCGCCATCGGCACGCGGACCCCGTCGTCATCGTGACGGCCGACCACGGCGAGGAGTTCGGCGAGCACGGGGGGCGCTACCACGGCACCACCGTCTACGAGGAGCAGGTCCGCGTGCCCCTGGTCGTCGTCGGACCGGGAGTGCGGAGCGACGCACGCAGTCTCTCCGTGGCCCAGACGATCGATCTCTTGCCGACGACCCTCTCGGCCCTCGGGATCCCGCGGCCCGCACGCCTTCGCGGGCGAGACCTCGGCCCCGCGCTGGCTGGCGCTTCCTCCGCCGCCAGTGCCGAGGGTTTCGCGCTCGCGGAGACGGACGACTACGAGCTCCTCGCGAAAGGGCCCGACCGCCTCGTCTGCGAGCGCCGAGCCGCTGCGTGCGCCCTCTATCGACCGGGCACCGACGCCGCCGAGCGCCGAGACTTCGCGGCCGACGCGGCGCCCCGCTTCGACGCGCTGCGATCCGAGCTGCGCGCGACCATGCGCGACCACGGGCGCTACGAGGTCACGGCCGAAGCGCGCTGGCCCGAGGCCTTGCGGCGCGGAATGCAAGGGGACGTCGAAGCGGCTCTGGACGTAGCGTCGTTGCTCGAGGACGCCGACGTCGCCATCCGGCGTAAGGCCGCCGAGGTGTCCTTTGCGCTGCATGCGCGAGCGGCCGTCCCGGAGCTGAAGCGCGCGCTCACGGGCGACGAGGACGAGACAGTGCGCAATTTCGTGGCGCTGGCGCTCGCGCGGGCAGGGGAGGCGATCGCGCCCGTCGCCCTCGGCTTGCTGCGATCGCCCGACGCGGGTTGGAGACGTCGGGCGGCGCTGGCGCTCGCCGACCGCGGCGACGCGCGTGGATGCGACGAGCTCGCGGCGTGGTGGAACGACGTGTCGGCTGCGACGCAGAGCGGCGGGGCGGACGGCGAGCCGCCGCGCCTCACCATCGATCTGCGCGAGGCGCGCGAGCTGCTCGACGCGGCGGCGAGGGCGCGGTGCCGCGCCGCGGAGCCGTCCATCGTGAGGGCCCTCGACGACGTTCGCGTGCGGCCGTACGCGGTCGACGCGCTTGCGGCGCTGGGCGACGAGCGTGCCCGGGCCCCGCTGTTGCACTTCCTGGCGACCGAGCCGTACGTGACCACGCGGACGCACGAAGCGCACGCTCTCTTGGCGCTTGGGGACCAAGACTGGTCGTCGCCTGCGCCCGAGGCCGAAGTAGCGACGACGCTCGCCGGGCCCCCCGGCCTCCTAAAGATTGCCGTTCTGCTTTCCGATCCGGCCGCCCGGCTCGAGGTGACGGCCAACGGCGACCGGCCCGCGGCCGACGGCGAAGGGGAGGTGCGGGTGCTTAACTTTGCGGCGCCGTCCGCGCCGACCGCCGGGCCGGTGCGCCTTCAGGCCCAGGCCTCGGCGGGGGGGCTGCTCGCCATCTGGCGCCTGCCGGGGCCTGACTTGATTGATCCGCGCGGATCGCGCAAATAGGGGGCGCGATTGCGCCCCGCCGCACCCCCCAAGGAACGCCCCGTGCCCGACGACGAGCAGAAGCACGACGACCCGACAGAGCCGCCCGCCGGTAGCGAGTCCGACGCACCGGCCGGCCCCGGCGATGCGTTCCGTCCCGAGGCGATCGCCGCGCGTGTCGACCGCCTGGGCGCCGAGAGCGACCTGGAACGCGTGGCCCGCGACGAGGAGGCCAAGCTCTACGAACGCAAGAAGACCGCCAAGACCGGCCTCGAGAGCGCCGCATCCAAGCGCCTGGCGCGGATCGGGGAGGGGAAGGTCAAGCGCCCGTCGGCGCTCGGCGAAGGGATTGGCCCCGAGGCCGATCCGCTCGTGCGCCGCGCGGTCAAGGCGGGCAGCTGGGTGCAGGACCATCAGCAGACGTTCGTGGCGCTGGTCGTCGTGGGGCTGCTCGGGTTCGGCGGGTTCGCCGGCTACCAGTACTGGCAGGACAAGCGCAACGGCGACGCGTCGACCTTGCTGGCCCAAGCGCTGACCGACGAGCACGGGCACATCAGTGACAAGGCGGCGGACGAGGACGAAGACGACACGCACGCCAAGCCGCTCTACCCCACGTTCAAGTCGGCGGCCGAGCGGCGCGACGCTGCCCTCGCGAAGTACCGCGATGTCGAGTCCAAGTACGCCGGCACCGGCGCCGCGATCCTCGCCCGGCTGGCCGAGGCGTCGCTCCTGCTCGATGCGGGCGACCCGAAGGCCGCGGCGGCGGCTTACCGGGAGGTGAGCACGTCGGCCCTCGGCAGGGCCGACGCCGAGGTACGAGGACGCGCGCTCGAGGGAATCGGGTTCGCGGACGAGGCCCTCGCCGCAACCGACGCGGGCGACCAGGCCAGGCACCTCGACGACGCGCTTGCCGCGTACAAGACGCTGGCCGACGTGGAGATGACCGGCTTCAAAGAGCTCGGCCAGTACCACCAGGCGCGCGTGCTTCAGGCACAAGGCGACAAGGCCAAAGCGATCGACCTGCTCAAAGACGTGCAGAAGCGCGTCTCCGAGCCCGGCGACGACGCGCACTTCGCGTACTTGAAGTTCGTGGTCGAGGACCGGCTGCGCGATCTCGATCCGACGGCGCTCCCACCCAAGGCGCGCACGGACGCAACCGGCAAGGGCGGCCCGGTCGCCGGAGGTCCGGGAAGCCACGTCGACATGAACGATCCGCAAATCAAACAGCTGCTCGAGAAGCTGAGGCAAAAAGGCGCAGCAGGGGCTGCGAACGGAGCCGCGCCCCCAGGCGGAGCGGCGCCTGCGAACGGACCGCCTGCAGAAGGACCGTCACCGGCGCCCGCGAACGGAGCCAAGCCGTGAGCCTACGGCGCGCTGGCCTGACGTTCGTGGCCTTGACCCTCACGGCGACGTCCGTCTTCGGGTGCGGGTCGCTCGAGACGGGCGACGATCGGGTCAACCCGGAGCGGCCCACGTGGCTGCATCGCGCGAGCGGTGCGATGCATCTGCTGTTCTGGCGGACGCTGACGGCGCCGTCGCAGGGCGAGGGCGAGCCGTTCGAGCGCGGTCGCCCCGAGATCGACGCCGCGCACGGTCGCGTGTTCGTCGGCACGCGCGACCACGGCCTTTATGCTCTGCGGGCGCCGGACGGCAGCACGCTGTGGCGCTTCGAGACGATGGGCGCCGTGCAAAGCGAACCGCTCTACGACGCGCCGCTCGACGTCGTGTACTTTGGCTCGAACGACGGCGCGCTCTACGCGGTGCGCGCGAGCGACGGGAGCCTCGTGTGGCGCTACGACAGCGGCGCCGAGGTCGCACGGCGCGCCGTTCTCGTGGGCGAGACGCTGCTCTTCGCCAACGCCGCAGACAACCTCTTTGCCATCGAGCGCCGCACCGGCAAAAGCCTCTGGCGCGTGCATCGCTCTCCCGCGCTCGGCATGGAAATCAGCGGGTACGCGGGACCCGCCGTCGACCACGGCGTCGTGTTCTTCGCGTTCTCCGACGGCCACGTCGGCGCGTACGGCATCGCGGATGGCAACGAGCGCTGGTCGCCCGTAGACCTCTCGGCCGAGGCCGAGCAAACGCACGGCGCCGAAGCCCTGCGCTACCTCGACGTCGATACCACGCCCATCCCGCACGACCTCGGGGCGCAGGGCCGCGTGGTCTTCGTCGCGAGCTACCTGGGAGGCGTCTTCGCGCTGGACCAGGACCGCGGCGCCCCTGTCTGGAAGGACGACAAGGTCACGGGCGTCACGGATCTCGTGCTCTGGACGCAGCCCGCCCATCGCCCGCACCCGGGCAGTCCCGAGTTTGCGCCCGGCGGTCCGTCGGTGCCGCCCGAAGAGATCCTGCTCGCGTCGAGCGGCGCGACCGGCCTCTGGGCCCTCGAGCCGTCCACCGGCCGGACGCTATGGCGCGTGCCCATCCCCGAGGGCGGCGTGACGGCGCCCGCTTCGATCGCGGGCGCGCTGATGGTCGGCACCACCAACTACGGCGCCTTCTTGCTCTCGGTGCGCGACGGTCGCCCGATCGACGGCTTCGATCTCGGAAGTGGGTTTTCGCAGGCGCCCGCCACGTTCGGCAATCGCGCCTACGTCCTCAGCAACGCGGGGACGTTGATCTCGGTGCAGGTCGATCCGCCGTACGGCAAGTCGTCGTTCGACGACTACGTCGGCACGTACTTCTGAGTTTCTGACGGCCCCGCGCGGTGGGCTGCTAAGGGGCATTATGTGAACCCGACGGAGAGCGGGGGGCAGGGGGCCTCAGTCCGTTCCGTCGGGGAGCGCGGCGGTCACCAGCGGCGACGGCATGTCGCTCGCCACGCACCACAGCTGGTGGGACGCGCGCGTGGCAGCCACGTACATGGCGTGGCGCGCCTGGGGTGTTGCCGGGTAGCTCGCTGCGGTGGTCTCGAGCAGGATCACTTCGTCGAACTCGAGGCCCTTGGTCTGGCGCACGTCGGTCACGTCGACGCCCGGCTCCCACGAGAAGTCCTGCTTGGCAACGCGCCGCACGTTGGGCACCTCGGCGCGCGAGAGCCCGTCGAAGTACAGGTCGGCCTGCTGCGGAAAGCGCGCGATGAGCGCCACGTTGGCCGACGGCTCGTCGCGCGCGAGCTGCTTGAGCGCGTCGGACAGCCACGCCGCGGCCTCACCGGCCGACGCGAACGTGAAGAGCTCGACCGGCGGGCCGACGCGCGTCGTCTCGGGCACGTCGTCGTGAGCCAGCGGCCCGAGCACCGAGCGCGCGAAGCGCGTGATCTCGGCGGTCGACCGGTAGCTCACCTTCAACGGCTCGAGCGCCGTGTGCGCGACGCCCAGCGCGTCGAGCAGCGAGCTCCAGTCGAACTCGCCGCGGTCGTCGCCCTCGTCGACCATGCGCTGCGCCACGTCGCCCGCGAGCGTGATGCAGCGCTCCTTGCCGGCCAGCTCGAGCAGGATGCGTAGCTCGACGGGGCTCGCGTCCTGCACTTCGTCGACGAACACGTGCGCGAACCGAATGGGCTTGTTCTCGGCGTCGGGGATCGGGCCGCGGAGCTCCTGCCAGCACCGGAGCAGCAGCGCCACGTCCTCCGGGTCGATCGTCGGTTGCTCGCCGTCGCGCTCCCCCTCTTCGCGAACGCGCGCCTGGCGCAGGCACCAGGCGTGGACCTGATCGAGGCGCGTGGGACCAAAGCCGGACGCCCCGGCGCCGAAGTCTTCGTCGAGGCCCTCGCGCGAGGTCAGTAGCTCGTCCCAGACGGCGCCGACCGAGCGGGTCAGCGGGCGCACATCGGTGACGACCTGCTCGAGGGCCGCGCGCGTCGCGGGCGAGATGGTGGCCGCCGGCTCCACCCCCGGGAGCGTGCGCTTGCCCGCGAGCCACGCGCCGAAGACCGACACGCGCGTGTCCGCCGGCGTGGCCTCGTCGGCGCCCGACCCTTCCCAGGCTTTGACGGCGCTCTCGGTCGCGGGCCACTTGGCCATCGCGGACCGCATCCGCACGTCGACCTCGGTGCGCACGCGCGCCACGATGCGCACGATCCCCCGGAGCATCGCGGGGTGCGACTTGGCCCGCGCCACCACGGGCGGCGTCTCTTCGGAGAGCCGCGCGGGCAGCCGCGGAAAAAGCTGCGTGACGATCCGCTTCGCGAACCGCGCGAACGTCGTCACCTGCACCCCCTCGACCCCGAGCGACGGCAGCACCCGCCCGACGTAGTGGACCAGCGCGTCGTTCGGCACGACGACGAACATCTTCTCGGGCCGGAAGCGCTGCGGCTCGCGGAACGCGAGGTACGCCACCCGGTGCAGGCCGACGGTCGTCTTGCCGCTGCCCGCGCTCCCCTGGATCGCCACCAGGCCCGAGCCTTCGCGCGCGATGAGCTCGTACTGCTTCTCGTCGAGGAGCGACGCGATCGCGGGCAGGTGCTTGTCGTGGCGCATCGCCCCGTCGGCGCCGACGCCGAGGCGCGCTTGCGAGGCGACGCCCACGCGTGCCGACCACTGCGCTTCGGTCTCGAGGCGCGCGCGATGCACCCGCGCGCGAGTCCAGCGCCCGTCGGCTCCGCGTGTGAACGTGCCCTGCGGCGCCGCCACGCGAACGAGCTCGCCCCGAAGGATCGTCACGCCGCGTCGCGCGATCACGAGGCCCTCGACGACCCGATCGCCGAGCTCTTCCTCGTAGTCGTCGCCCTCGCCGTAGCGGTAGTAGATCCGGCTCACCGGAGCGTGACGCCAGTCGACGATGCGGATGCCGCTCGCCGAGTCCACATAAGACCGCGCTCCCACCAGCACGTCGCGCCGTCGCGTCGCCGGCTTGAGCCCTCGGCCCCCTGCCCCCGTGCGCGGCGCGTGCGGCACGTCATCCACCGTCTCCTCGAGGCGCATGTGGCCAAAGTACGGGCTCGCGCGATCGATGGAGCCCGCGACGCTCCTGCCCCGCTGCGCCCGCAGCGCGCCCAGGTGGTGCATCTGCTCGAACAGCGCCGGCAAGTCCTCGGGTTTGGCCACCGCCACGTCGTCGCGGAGCTGGAGCAGCAGCGCGTCGTCGCTCGTGCGCGCCCGCGCCGACGTGTCTTCTCCCGCCGTTTCGAGCGCGCGATAGACCGTCGAGAGCAGGCGCAGCTCCTCGCCGACGATCCTCGTGCCTTCGACGTCGTCCTCGAGCCCCGGAAGCGGGCTTTCGAGCGGGACGGGAGCGAGCACGGGCGCGGGCGTCTGGGTCACCGGGAGCCAGAGTATGTGCGGCTCCGTCCGCGCGGACGCAAGGGCAAAACCGCGCTAAAGGATGAAGTGGTCGCCCAGCGCGCAGATCGTCAGATTCAGGCCGCGAAGGCGCGCGCACTCGCGCTCCACGATGCGCTGGAAGGTTGGCTTGATATGGTAGAGGAGCGTCGGCAGGTCGGCGCGCCGGATGAGCTTTTTCATGTCGCGCTCGAGCGTCTCGGGCGTGTGGTGCCCGCTGTCGCGCGCCAGGCGGGCTTGCTCGTTCGGGAAGCTGACCTCCATCAGTAGGGCCTTGAGGTCGTCGGTCTTGTTCAGCACCTGCCAGAGCCGATCCGTGGGCCCAGTATCGCCGCTGTACGCGAGGGTGCCGTGCGGACCGCGCACCGTGAACCCCGAGCAGTCGATCGTGTGGCTCACCGGAATGGCGCACACCTCGTAGCCCGCCACCATCGTGGGCTTCTCGGACTTGAGCTCGAGGTAGCGGATGGCGGGCCTTCGCTTCGTCGGGATCGTGGAGAAGTCCGGCCAGAGCAGGTTGTTGAAGAAGTGCTTCTTCAGCACGCCGAGGGTGGCCCGCGTGCCCGCGACGATGAGCGGCGCGCAGTCCATCTGGCAGCGGTTGTCGGCGATGGTCGAGAGGTCGCGGATGTGGTCGAGATGGGCGTGGCTCACGAGCACCGCCTCGAGCGCGGCCTGAGCCTTGAGCTCCATGCCGCTCGTCAGCGCGCCGGCGTCGATGGCGACGCGATCGTCGACGACGAACGCGCTCGTCCGATGCTTCGGCGTTTCCCCGCCGTGGCAACCGATGACCCGGAGTTCCACGGGGCGCTCTTACCCCTCGCCTTTGCTGGGCATCTCGAGAAATTCCATGAACTCAAGCAAGCGGGGAAAATCGACGAGGACGATGTTCCCCCCCTCGTCCTCGTCGGCCACGCGCAGGCGGCGGAGGCGGGACAGTACGTCGCGCACTTGCGCCCTGTCGACTCCGACCTGACCGGCCAGGTCATCGAGCGAGACCCGCAGCACGATCCGGCCATCGCTGCCAGGGGCCTTCATGCCCTCGGCGTGACGCTTGAGCGCGCGGAGCACGCGCGCCCTCGGATCGGGATCGAGCAAGATCTGGATCATCTCGTCGGCCGAATCGAGGCGGCGAGCGAGCTTCTTCACCAGCCGAATCGCGATCTCCGCGTTGTTCGTGAGCATCTGCTCGAGCGTCGCGGTGTCGATCACCAGGCACCGGACGCGCTCGAGGACCAGCGCCGTCGCCGTGCGCGGCCGACCGTTGAGGATCTCCATCTCGCCGACGAACTCGCCCTTGCCCAGCGTGGCCAGGGGCCGGTCCTGTCCGCCCACCCGCTTGAGGATCTGCACGATCCCCGACTGGATGACGAACATCTCCTCGCCGCGCTCTCCCTCTTGAAAAAGCACTTCGCCAACTGCCAACTCGCGGCCGCGCTGAGAAGAAGGATCGGAGGACAGTCTTCGGATTGTAGGTCCACCGGATCGGGCAAGTCAAAATGGCCGCGGGGGGCGCCCCGCAGCCCCCCCTTTGACATGAGCGACCCTGAACGCGTTTCAGTCCATGTCGAAGTCGTCGCCGCCCATGCCGCCCATCCCTCCCATGCCGCCCATACCGCCCATCCCTCCCATGCCGCCCATCCCTCCCATGCCGCCGCCTCCCCCGCCCGCGGCCGCGGCCTTCTCCTTCTTGGGCTTGTCGGCGATGGTCGCCTCGGTCGTCAGCATCATGCCCGCCACGCTCGCCGCGTGCTCGAGCGCCATCCGCACGACCTTGGCCGGATCGATGACGCCGGCCTTCAGCAAGTCTTCGTACACCTCGGTGGCCGCGTTGAAGCCGAACGCGCCCTTGCCGGTGCGCACCTTTTCCACCACCACGGAGCCTTCGGCCCCGGCGTTGCGCGCGATCTGCCGCAGCGGCTCTTCGATGGCTCGGCGCACGAGGCGAACGCCGGCGCCCTGATCGCCCTCGAGCTTGAGCGCGTCGAGCACGTGGGCCGACCGCAGGAGCGCCACGCCCCCGCCCGGGACGATGCCCTCTTCGACGGCCGCCCGCGTCGCGTGCAACGCGTCTTCGACGCGCGCCTTCTTTTCTTTCATCTCGGTCTCGGTGTGGGCGCCGACCTTGAGCACCGCGACGCCGCCGGCCAGCTTGGCCAGCCGCTCCTGCAGCTTCTCCTTGTCGTAATCGCTCGTCGACTTGTCGACCTCTTTGCGGATGCTCTCGACGCGGCCCTTGATCTGCTTGCTGTCGCCCGCGCCGTCGATGATCGTCGTGTTGTCCTTGTCGATCTTGACGCGCTTGGCGTGGCCCAGATCGCGCAGCGTGAGGCTGTCGAGCTTGATCCCGAGATCCTCGGTGACCACCTGGCCGCCCGTGAGGATCGCGATGTCCTTCAGCATCTCCTTGCGGCGGTCGCCGTAGCCCGGCGCCTTCACCGCGGCGACCTTGAGCAGTCCGCGCAGCTTGTTGACGACCAGCGTCGCCAGCGCCTCGCCGTCGACGTCTTCGGCCAGGATGAGCAGCGGACGGCCGTCCGTGGCCACCTGCTCGAGCACCGGCAAAAGGTCCTGCAGGCTCGAGATCTTCTTCTCACTGATGAGGATGAACGGATCGTCCAGCTCGACCAGCATCTTGTCCGGCGCCGTCACGAAGTACGGCGAGAGGTACCCGCGGTCGAACTGCATGCCCTCGACCACTTCGAGCTGCGAGTCCATCCCCTTGGCCTCTTCGACCGTGATGACGCCCTCTTTGCCCACCTTCTCCATCGCCTCGGCCAGCATCTGCCCGATGCCCGCGTCGCCGTTGGCGCTGATGGTGCCGACCTGCGCGATCGTGGCCTTGTCCTTCGTGGGCACGGCGAGCTTCTTGATCTCCGCCACCACCGCGGCTGTCGCCGCATCGATGCCGCGCTTCAGATCCATCGGGTTGACCCCGGCCTCGACCAGCTTGAGCCCCTCGGCGAAGATCGCCTGCGCCAGCACCGTGGCCGTCGTCGTCCCGTCCCCTGCCCTGTCGCTCGTCTTGGACGCGACCTCGCGCACCATCTGCGCGCCCATGTTCTCGAGCTTGCCGTGAAGCTCGATCTCCTTGGCCACCGTCACACCGTCCTTGGTGATGACCGGCGAGCCGTAGCTCTTTTCGATGACCACGTTGCGCCCCTTGGGCCCCAGCGTGACCTTGACGGCGTTGGCGAGGGCGTTGACGCCATGAAGGATGGCGGTGCGGGCGTGGCGGCTGTAGGCGATTTGCTTGGCGGACATAGCTTTCGGTTTCCTCGGATCGAACTGGTTAACTAAGGACGGCGAGGACGTCGTCCTCGGTGAGGATCACGTGCTCCACCCCGTCGAGCTTGATCTCGTTGCCGGAGTACTTGCCGAACAGCACCCGGTCGCCCGCCTTCACGTCGAGGGGACGCACCTTGCCGTTCTTTTGCACCTTGCCGTTGCCGACCGCGATGACCTCGCCCTCGATGGGCTTCTCCTTGGCCGTGTCCGGGATGATGATCCCGCCTTTGGACTTCTCTTCCTGCTTGATGCGTTTGACGACAAGTCGATCGGCAAGGGGACGGATCTTCATGGGAACTAGGCCTCCGGAGGTCGGCTCGGGCGCCGGCCCAAGCAATGCGTGGGCACGACGGGAGCGGGGGTTGGCACTCGCGCATGGCGACTGCCAGCCGGGCGCAAAGTAAACCCTGGAGCGGCCAGGTCAAGGGGGTGAAGGCTTACCGGACGCTTGACAAGCGAGCCGCTACGAATAGTCTCCGCGCCCTGCTCGCGCCGCTGGGTCGCGAGGCAACTTCTTCAACCCCTTCGCCACCTTGGGGGATCGTCTAACGGCAGGACAGCGGATTCTGGCTCCGCTTATCAAGGTTCGAATCCTTGTCCCCCAGC
>Ga0302325_10001745_pt1 | contig 54668 bp, 50 predicted proteins | sample Palsa_T0_2_FD_201948 | JGI IMG/M metagenome (GOLD analysis project Ga0302325, IMG submission 201948) | Peat permafrost microbial communities from Stordalen Mire near Abisko, Sweden - Palsa_T0_2 | ecosystem: Environmental > Terrestrial > Soil > Palsa > Peat permafrost | place: Sweden: Abisko... | reverse complement strand
CGCCCCGAACCTCTTCGACGCCGGTCACCGCGCGCCGGGTGAGGAAGGCCAGAAGCCACTCGGCGTCGAGCGGCGGCCGATAGGACAGCCCGATCGTAATCGGGCCCTGATTCATCGTTCGTAAAGGCACTCGCCGACCTTGAACGTCGACGAGTGCCGATTCGTGAGAAGCGGGTCCGGGCGGTTACCGGATCGCGTCGACGCGCTCGCCGACGAGCGCCACCACCTTCTCGATGTCGGGCGCGATCAGCGAGTAGAGCTCGGTGCTCTCGACCTGCTCCTTGACCTTCTCGAGCTTCGGGGCGAGCTGCTCGATCTGGTCGAGAATGTCGCCGTTCCCGTTTTGACTCTGCACGGCGAGGTACGCGGCGCCCGCCCCGCCCAACACAACGACCTTCCTAAAGCTCGGCAGGAACAAGCCGATGATCCCGCGCCGGCGCCGGAGCCGGCGGTCAGCCGACGCCAGCGCCGCCAACGCGCGCCCGAGGTCTTTGCTCTTCCTATCTACTCTCACTCGCGGTGCCTCCAGTCGTCTGCCAAAGATCGGGCGGAGGACTACCACCCGAACCAACTTGAACGGGATTGCCAACACGCCACCGACGCCGCCGGTGGCGAGGAAGCCGACGAGGAAGGGAGTGGTGACCAGTCCATCTCCGGCCATCACACCACCCGTGAAGGTCTCCACGCGGGGGATGATCTTCTCGCCGCTCAGCTGCGCCTTGATCTGCGTCTCTGCCTGCGTCCGTACCTGGGTGAATACCAGTGCACCCTTCTCCTTGACCGTCTCCTCCGCCTGCGCGCGGAGCTGCGGGATCTTCTCCTTCACGACTGCCTCGAGCTGCGCCTGGATCTCGGGAAGCTGCTCTTTGATCCTCGTCTCGGCGAGATTCATGAGCTTGTCGCCGACGTTGAAGATGAACTGCTGGATCTTTGCCTTGATCATGGCTTCACCGTGCCGGAGTCGAAGTTGTGAACGTCAGCGAGCAAGGCCGCTCACCACCTTTCCCGCCACGATCCCGGCGGCGAGACCGGAGGCGACGCGAGTCGCCGGACCGGCTTTGGAGTGCTGCTCCTTGGCTTGCTCAAAGCCGAAGCTGAGCAAAGGGGTGACTTTGCTTCTCGCGTTGGCGAGAACCGGTTCGATCATTTCGAACAGGTCGCGAGGATTCATGGCGACACCTCCTCTGCCGGGAGCTCGGCGAGCTCGCAGCTGACTGATTGGTGGTCGAAGAGCCGGGCCGCGGGCGCAGAGGGCCCGCGGACGAACCGAGGTCCCTGGGTCGACTGCCTTGCGATGGACACGGCCATCCCTCTCTCTCGGGCACGCTGGACAAGCACGCGTAGCGCCGGAGCAACCTATCTCGTTGCCAAACATGATGCGCGGGCAGCTTGTAGCGAGCAAAATAAAATATCCGCAAATAGCGGTCTTTTTTACCCATCGATATTTCCCCAGCCGTTTGCTGAACCTGTCTATCAGTGAGAGTCAGCAAATTCTCTGCTAGCAGGCCGTTTTCTGGAGTGGCGCCGGGGTTCTTCCCGGGCCCCGCGCCGCCGCCCCCTGGCCGATAATGGCCTTATCGCGGCGGAGCCCACATCGAACGGCTGGAGGCACCTGGTCGGTCGAGGGCTCGACTGGACTCTGCCCGACGACAACCCGGCCGGGGTCGTCTACGGGACTCTGATCATCGGCGCGGTGCTCGCGACCGAGAGCGTGCGGCGCGAGAACCTGCTCGAGACCATCGGGGCGACCGTGCTTGCCCTGCTCCTCTACTGGCTCTCGCACTCCTACGCGGCGACGCTGGGGGAGCGCCTGGAGCAACAGACGCCGCTGAGCGCGGCCGCCGTCCTGCGCTCGCTCGTCCGCGACCGAGCCATCGTCCGCGGCGCGGGCATCCCGATCCTCGCCCTCCTGATCGCCTCTGCGCTCGGCGCCTCGCTGGCGACGGCGGTCCTCGTCGCCGTCTGGACCTCGGCCGCCGCCGTCGTCGCATTCGAGCTCCTGGCCGCAGCCCGGGCGCAGCTCAGCGGGACAGAGCTGATCGTGCAGGTGGGCGCCGGCGCGGTGATGGGCCTGGCCATCATCGCGCTCAGGGCGCTGCTGCACTGATTTCGACGGGCGTCGCCCGCGGACGCTGCCGGGCGGCCGGGCGGGTCGCGGGCCCTATCCTCCGGGTATGTGCAGAAACATCAGGACGCTCCACAACTTCGAGCCCGCGACGACGGACGCTGAGGTCCGCGACGCCGCTCTACAGTACGTACGCAAGGTCAGTGGCTCCACCAAGCCCTCGCAGGCCAATGCCGAGGCCTTCGAGCGCGCCGTCGAGACGATCGCGGACGCGACGCGAACGCTCCTTGGCGAACTCGTGTCGGGCGCGCCCCCGCGCGACCGCGACATCGAGGCCGCCAAAGCGCGGGCGCGGTGGGAGCGGCGGGCCGCCGCTCAAGCTACATCCGCTTAGAAGAGCTTGCGACGCTTCGGGCTCTCCGGCGCTCCGTGGAGGAGGCGGCCGGGGAGGGAGACGGGCGAGAGGGTGGCGATCGCCGCGACGGCGAAGAGCCGCGGCTCGGCCCTGGCCACGAGGTTCTGTAGCTCGCGGCGCTGGCGCATGGACAGGTTGCTCGGGCGGCCGCGCCCGATGCGGATGAGCTCGATCATCCGGCGCCACTCGCCGGGCTCGAGCTTGGAGATGTGCGTCCGGGCGAGCACGGCGATCTCGGCCAGGGTGAGCAGCCTGAGGATCGGGACGCGCCGGAGCACCGGGACCCGCTGGGCGGTCCGGCCGAGCACAGTGGTTACGGGGCCGGGCATCGGCGGTGATTCTAGGGCGGAGGCCGGGCGGGCCCGGTTGGCGCCGTGGGCCGGTGGGCCACCGGCCGCCGGGCCCGCGTTCAGTTTCCTCTGCCTGGCGTGGGTTGCCTAACGCGACCCTCAGCCGAACTCGCGCACGACGACCTCGAGGTCGAGGCCGACCAGCCCCGCGAAACCACCCTATCCCGCGCGCCGCCGCATCCACTCCGCTCGATTCCAGTGATCCGAACCCTAGGCACGGCACCGCGGGGGGCCGGTGCGCTTTACGGCACCAGGGAGGTATGTTTGGGACACCGGCCCCCGCGACGTTCGCCGCCAGGCGAACTCGCCAGGGCGCGAAGGTCCCCGCGAACTCGCCAGGGCGCGAAGCCAGCGTCCCCGCGACGTTCGCCGCCAGGCGAACTCGCCAGGGACCGAAGGTCCCCGCGACGTTCGCCGCCAGGCGAACTCGCAACGGACCGAAGGTCCGCCTACTCGAAGCGCACGGCGTCCCCCCGGCGCACCGACCCGCCCTGCTCGACCTCGGCGTAGATCCCTACGTGGGCGTCGTTGTGCTGGGCGGCGGCGCGGAGGATCCCGGGGTCGTGGGGGAGGTCGGCCTGGGCGAGGGTGGTCATCACACAGCGCGGGCAGGCGGTGGTGATCTTGAGGCGGACCTCGTCGCCGACGGCGAGGGTGCGATCGACCCAGTCGCTTTCGAGGAAGGAGGTCTCTCCCGGCGGGGTCTGGATGACGAGGTTGGGGCGGAAGCGACGGACCTCGAAGCGCCCGGCGGGATAGACCTCGCGGAGGCGGTCGAGGGTGGCGGTGGTGAGCAGGTGAACGGTGGCGAGGTCGAAGAAGGTGCCGTCGGGGAGGGATTCGTCAGTGACCGCGTCGCGGAGGTCGAGGCCCTCAATGTCGGGCCAGTACTCCTCGAGCACGGGCTGCTCGGGGACCGCGGACTGGAGCCGGCCCGAGCGGCCGAGCATGGCGGAGATGGCGTCGTCGAAGTCGTCCTCGTCGCTGCGCGTGATGCGGCCGTCGGGCAGGGTCACGCGCACGGGGGGCAGGCCGTTGCCCGACTGCGGCGGGTCGACGAAGGCGGCCCGGCAGTCGAACAGGTGGGGCCACTTCTTCGGGTTCTTGGCGCTCGCGACCTTGCCGCTGTCGGAGTCGACGACGGCGTAGACGCGATCACCGAGGACGCCGCGCTTGCCGAACGCGGTGGCGTTCAGCTCCTCGCCGAGCATCGATTTCACCGGATAGCGCCACAGGGCGCCGACGGAGCCAAGGCTGTCGTTCATTGCGGCCGGGATCATGGTCACAGCGCTCGCCCGTGCCACTAGCCACGCGGCCAGAGATCGGGTGCCTGCACCTGTACTAGTCAGGCTTGGCGCGGGGTACTATTGCCGCGTGCGGAATGCCACTCGGATGCTCGCCGGGATGGGAACGGAGTCGCCCTGCTCGGCCTCGGCCCGTCCTGCCGCGGGGGTGTGACGGGGCGAAGCTGGACGCCGGCCTTACCGAGATCGCGCGCTTCCTTTCTCGGGGGGCGCCCTTCGACACGCTGGCGCCGGACGAGCTCACCGAACTGGTGTCCGGGACCGAGGTCGAGTTCCACCTTGCCGGGGCGGTGATCCTCAGCGAGGACGGCGGCCCTGTCACCTTCCTGCGGGTGATCCACAGCGGTGCGGTGGACGTCGTGCACGAGGGCCGCCTCCTCGACCTGCTCGGCCCCGGCGACACCTTCGGGCACGCGGCCATGCTCTCGGGCCTGCCGCCGGGGTTCGAGGCGCGGGCCGCCGAGGACACCCTCTGCTACCGGATCGCCGTCGCCGTCGCCCGTCCCCTGCTCGACCGGGCGCGGGGGCGCGACCTCGCGGTGGGAGTGCACGAGCCGGCCAATCAGTCGGTGGCGCGACTGATCCGCTCCCCGACGGTCCGCTGCGCCCCGGACACAACCATCGCCGAAGCTGCCCGGCGGATGACCGAGGCGGGAGCGAGCGCGGCGGTCATCGACCTCCCGGGACAGGACTTCGGCATCCTCACCGACCGCGACCTGCGCAAGCGGGTGCTCGCCTCCGACGTCCCGGCGTCCGCTCCCGTGGCGATGGTGATGTCGGCGCCGGCGTTCACCGTCACCCCCGGGCGCCTGGGCGGCGAGGTCCTCTTCGAGCTCCTGGAGCGGGGCATCGACCACGCCACCGTCGTCACCGAGCGCGGCCAGCTCGTCGGGGTCCTCGACGCCATCGACCTGTTCGCGGTCCAGCCCCGCTCGTGGTTCGGGACGCGCTGGACCATCGACCGGGCGCCGGATGTCGACGCGCTCGCCTCCGTGGCCCGGCGGCTGCCGACGATCATGGTCGACCTCCATCGCTCGAGCCTGCGCGCACTCGAGATCGCGCGCGTCCTCTCCGCCCTTGTCGACGCGGTCACCTACCGCGTTCTCGAGCTCGTCCCCATGGCCGGTGCGCTGCCTGGGGACGACGTCGTGTGGGTCGCCGTGGGCAGCCAGGCGCGCCGCGAGCTGACGCCGGCGTCGCGGGCGCGTGGGGCGATCGTGTGCTCGGAGCGACCCCCTGTCGGATGGCTCACGGAAGTCGGCGAGGCCCTCGCTCGCTGCGGGCTCGACCCCGCGCCCGCGGCCATGAGCGCGGGCGAATGGACGGCCGCGGCCCGCGACGGGGACGGGCTCGCGCTCGTCATGCTTTCCGACCACCGGGCGCTGTGGGGCACGCCGCGCGAGTCGCTGCCCGGGCTCGACGCGGCGGGCGACGCCCGGCTCCTCGACGCGCTCTCCGAGCGGGCGCTGGCCCATACCTCGCCGACCGGGTTCGGCGACGCCTCGGTCCTCGGTCTCGAAGGGGGGCGAGGCGACCGGCTCGACATCCGCGCCGCCGCCGTCGTCCCCATCGTCGAGTTCGCGCGCTGGGCGGGCGCGGCGGCCGGGCACACCGAGGGCTCGACGATCGACCGGCTGCGCGCCGCCGCGGCCGCCGGAGTGATCGAGGACGACGACGCGCGCACGCTCGTCGATGCCTTCGAGATCCTCTACGAGCTGCGCATCGCCCACCACGTGGAGCAGGTGGCGGCGGGCGAGGCCGCCGATGACCTGCTCGACCCGGCGGTCATGAGCGGGCTCGCCCGCAGCAACCTGCGCGATGTCTTCCGCGCCGTCGCCGCCGCTCAGCGCACGCTGGCCTCGTGAGACGGCGGTCGCCACCGGTGGGCGCGGCGGCCGTCTTCCGTAGCGCTGGGAGGCCGCCGGGCTCGCAGCCGTGGCGGGAGGCGCGCTGGTGCGCGGTCGACCTCGAGCTCACCGGACTCGATCCCCGCCGTCACGAGATCATCGCGCTGGGTGCCGTCCCGATCGAGGAGGGCCGCGTCGCGCTCGGCGCCGCCCGCTACACGCTCGTGCGCCCGAGCCACGCCCCCAAGCACGACGCCGTCCTCGTCCACAAGCTGCGCCTCGCCGATCTCCTCGATGCTCCCTCGATCGAGTATGCGCTCGACCTCCTGCTCGAGACCCTCGCGGGCCGCGTGCCCGTGTTCCACACGGCCGCGATCGAGCGCGCCTTCCTCACGCCCCTGCTCGCGAGCCGGCGCGTGCTCCTGCCTGACGGCGCCGACACTGAGGTTCTCGGTCGCGGATGGCTACGCGAGCGCGACGGCCGAGTGCCGTCGGGGATAGCGCTGGAAAGGCTCTCCGATGCGCTCGGCCTTCCCGTCGCGCCGCCCCACCACGCGCTCGGCGACGCGGTCACTACGGCCCAGGTGTTCGTCGCCCTAGCCACCCACCTCGACCGCTCCTCGCCGCAAACCGTCGCCTCACTCGTGGGGGCGTACTAGAACAGCTGGAGGTAGCGATCGAGCTCCCACTGGGTGATCTGCTCGTGGGCGGCCTGGACCTCGCGGCGCTTGACCTCGACGTAATAGTCGAGGTAGTCGCCGTCGCGGGTCTTGCCCAGCGCCTGGCGCAGGACGTGGCAGCGCTCGAGTTCGCGGGTGGCGTCGAGGAGGTTGGCCGGGAGGGTCTCGATGCCCTGGGCGGCGCGCTCCTGCGCGGTGAGCTCGTAGAGGTTGGCGGCATTGGGCTCGCCGGGGTCCAAGCCGCGCTCGATGCCGTCGAGGCCGGCGCTGAGCATCGCGGTAGCGGCCAGGTAGGGGTTACAGGATCCGTCCACGGTCCGGTCCTCGATCCGTCCCGGGCCGGGGATGCGGAGCATCTGGGTGCGATTGTTGTAGCCGTAGCTCACGTAGGCTGGGGCCCACGTCGCCCCGCTCGTGGGGGCGCCCACGCACAGGCGCTTGTAGGAGTTGACGGTCGGGGCGGTAACGGCGATGTAGGCCTTGGCGTGGGCCTTGAGCCCGCCGAGGAACTGATAGGCGAGCTCGGAAAGTCCGAAGCCGCGGGGATCGTCGGCCGGATCGCGCTCGAAGAGGTTGACTCCGTCGCGCCACAGGCTGACGTGGAAGTGACAGCCGTTGCCGGTCAGGTGGGCGAAGGGCTTGGGCATGAAGGTGGCGATCAGGCCGCGCTCCTGGGCCAGCGACTCGACCATGTAGCGGAAGAACACGGCGCGGTCGCAGGTGGTCAGGGCGTCGGCGAAGCTGAAGTTCTGCTCGAACTGACCGTTGGCGTCCTCGTGGTCGGTGGCGTAGTTGTCCCAGCCCAGGCCGGTGACCGCCGTCGAGACGGCGGAGACGAAATCGAGGTTGCGGGTCAGTGCTCGCATGTCGTAGCAGGGGAGCTCGAGCGTGTCGAGGGGGTCGGCGGGCTCGATCCCGCCGTCGGCGGCGCGGCGCAGCAGGAAGTACTCGAGCTCGGCGCCGAGCTTGAGCTCGTACCCGAGGGCGGCGGCGCGCTCGAGCGCGCCGCGCAGGATCGTGCGCGGGCAGTAGGGCCACGGCTCGCCCTCGACGGTCACGTCGCAGGCGAAGCGCGCGACGGTGGGCCGCCAGGGGAGGATGGTCAGGCTGGCCGGATCGGGGATCGCGATCAGGTCGGGATCATGGGGTCCCTGGCCGATGTCGCCGGCCGCGAACCCGGCGAACCCGGCCCCCTCGGTCAGGAGATCATCGAGGTGATGGGCGGGGACGAGCTTGGCGCTCGGCTTGCCGTGCATGTCGACGAACTGGGCGAAAAGGAACTCGATGCCGCGGTCGGCAACGATGCGGCGCGGGTCAACGGCGTCGGCGGCGTTCATGCTGCGGGAGGTATACCGGCGCGGGCGGTCCGCCGACAATGGCCGCACTCCCTCGATGCGGGTGGTTAGCATGTCCGGTCCGCACATAGGGTCCGGATTTGGAGGTGCAGGGTTGTCTACCGCCGAGGACGAGCGAACGGTGATCGGCTCCGCCCGTGAGCTGCGGGCGCTGAGCGACGAGAACCGCACGCTTTACGGCGTGATCAAGCTCGTCTCATCCTCGCTCGAGCTCGGATCCATGCTCCAGGGCATCGTCGACCTGGCCACCGATGCGACCGGCTGTCACGCCTGCTTCATCTATCTCCTCGAGGACGACCGGCTCACCATCCGGGCCGCCTCGCCGGTCTTCGCCGACGCCGTCGGGCGGGTGCAGTTAGCGCTCGCCGAAGGCCTCACGGGCTGGGTGGCCAGGCACCGCACGCCCGAGTTCATCCGCGAGGGCGCGATGGACGATCCGCGCATGAAGTACGTGCCGCTGCTCCAGGAGGAGCGCTTCCAGTCGATGGTCGCGGTGCCGGTCCTTGCCCGCTCGGGCGACACGATCGGGGTCATCGTCCTCCACACCGAGGCCCCCAGGGAGTTCACCGAGGACACGCTCAAGCTCCTCGTGCACATCGCCTCGCTCGTCAGCGGCGCGATCGAGAACGCGCAGCTCTATGACCAGGAGCGCCGGCGCGTGGACACGCTCACGCGCCTGTCGGGTCTGGGTCAGGATGTCGCCGCGGCCACCGACGCCGCGGACCTCGGGACCGTCGTGGCCCGGGGAACGCGCCGGCTGCTCGAGGCCGAGGTGTGCCAGATCTACCGGCTCGACCGGGACGGCAGCGGCGTGGTGCTGCTCGCCTCGGACCCCGCGGCGGTGACGGCTCCACCCATGCTCTCGGTGGCGGGATTGGCCCTCGACGCGCTCGAGGACCGAACCGGCGGCACGCTGTGGCCCGATCTCGAGGTCGGGGACCAGCTCGTGACCCCGCTCACGGCGGGCGGCGAGCGCCTCGGGTTGCTCTGTGCCGGGGCTCCGGCACGGCGCTCGTTCAGCGGTGAGGACACCGAGATCGCGCGGGCCATCGCCCACCTCGCGGCCCTCGCCATCAAGCGCGCGGAGCTCATCGAGCATCTGACCAACGCGAACATCGTCAAGGACATGTTCGAGGCGCTGGCCGCGGGAGCGACGGCCTTCGCGGTGGCCAAGGCGGCCGAGGTGCGCTGTGACCTGACCGGCCCGTACCTGATGGTGTGCGCCGAGCCTGCCGGGGGCCGCGAGCAGAGCTCGGGCGACTGGCGCGCTGCCGCCGAGGTGATCGGAGCCGGCCTGGCCGCCCTGTCGCCGCGGGCGGCGATCGAGGCGGGTCCCGGCCCCGTGCGCGCGGCGCTCCCACTCGGATCGCAGTCGGCGCAGCGGGTCGAGGAGGTCCTGCGCAGCTGCCGCGAGCTCGGCGAGCGCTCGGGCGCCGCCATCGGCGTGAGCGAGAAGCGCGAGCGGCCGGCCGAGGCCACGCGGGCATTCCGGGAGGCGCTCGACGCGACGACCATCGCTCGCGCCCTGCTCGGCGAGGGCGGCGCCATCGCCTACGCCGAGCTCGGCGCCTACCGCTACCTGGTGGGGATCGCCGCCGACGAGGCCCCGCGCGACCGCATGCGCGCGGCGGTGGACGAGCTCATCGCCTACGACGCGCGCCGGCGCACCGCGCTCCTGGACACGCTCGAGCGCTACCTCGCCGAGCGACGCAGCGTGATCGAGAGCGCCCGCGCACTCTTCATCCATCCCAACACGCTGCGCCAGCGCCTCGCGCGCATCGAGGAGCTCACCGGGATCGAGCTCGACCGCGACGACCTGCTCTCGCTCGAGCTCGCGATCAAGCTCGCCCGGCTGCACGGACGGCCCCGATGACTCCCGAGCCTCAGCCGGTGCTCAAGCCCCTCACGGAGGCGGCCATCTTCCTGGTGGCGACGGTGGCCCACGGCGCTGAGGAGGACATCCGCGACCTGTTCGCCGATGTCTCCGGCCTGGTCCGGTCGGTGGGGTTCCGGATTCCCGAGGCGACGCTGAGCTGCGTGGTGGGCATCGGGTCCGAGCTCTGGGACCGGATGTTCGACGGCGCCCGGCCGGCGGGGCTGCATGTCCTGCCGGCGATCGTGGGAGCCGAGCACACCGCCGTCTCGACGCCCGGCGACCTGCTCTTCCACCTTCGTGCCCAGCGCATGGACGTGTGCTTCGAGCTTGCAGGACAGCTCATGAACCGGCTGACGGGTCGGGCCCAGATCGTGGATGAGGTCCACGGCTTCAAGTACTTCGACGAGCGCGACCTGCTCGGTTTCGTGGACGGGACCGAGAACCCGGCGGGCGCGGCGGCGCTCGCCGCCGCGCTCATCGGCGACGAGGACCCGGAGTTCGCGGGCGGCTCGTACGTGATCGTCCAGAAGTACCTGCACGAGCTCGAGGCCTGGAACGCCCTGCCCGTCGAGGACCAGGAGCGGGCGATCGGGCGCACCAAGCTCGCCGACATCGAGATGCCCGACGACGTCAAGCCCGCCAACTCCCACGTCGCCCTCAACACGATCGTCGACGAGACCGGAGAGCAGCGGCAGATCGTGCGCGACAACATGCCCTTCGGCCGGGTCGGGGAAGGGGAGTTCGGCACCTACTTCATCGGCTACGCCGCGACCCCCGAGGTCACCGAGGAGATGCTCCGCAATATGTTCATCGGCAGCCCCCCGGGCAACCACGACCGGATCCTCGACTTCTCCACGGCGGTGACCGGGAGCCTGTTCTACGTCCCGAGCGCCGACTTCCTCGACGACCCGCCGGGCGCGGGGGGCGAGGCCGCGCCGGCGCCCGCGCCGCCGGAGACCGCACCGCCGCCGCCGGAGACCGGGCCCGACGACGGCTCCCTGGGGATCGGCAGCCTCAAGACGGGCTAACTGTGGGGGGGCGGTGTTCTTTACGGCAACCATGCGTCCGTTAAGCACACACCCTCAGCCAGGCGCGGTAGCCCGTCGGCCGTAGGGTGGATCCGTCCCGGGAAATCTTGTCCGCCGGGCTAATGCCCGGCGCCCGGCGGCTGGTCAATCTGCCGGTGCTCGACCCGGTGATTGACAGAGGGGAGCGGTGACCGTGGAGCACAGGATCGATCCCCAGCGCATCCACCACAGCTGGGACAACACGCTCGAGCCCTCGCTCGCGGTGGCCTCGGGGGACACCGTCCACTACGACCTCCTGATGGCGGGACGCGGGCAGGTGCGCGAGGACGCGAGGAGCTACGAGGACACCGCCTTCGACTTCGCCACCCTCTACAACCTGCTCGGGCCGCTGTACGTCGAGGGCGCGCGGCCGGGGGACACGCTGCGCGTGGACATCCTCGCCATGGAGCCCGGCGCGTGGGGCTGGTGCGTGATCATGGAGGGCCTGGGGACGCTGCCCGACGAGTTCCCCGACCCCTACCTGAAGATCTTCGATCTGCGAGGGCGCACCCACGCCCAGGTGGCCACCGGGGCGCGGGTTCCGATCGCCCCCTTCCTGGGCACGATGGGCACCCACCCCGACGAGCCGGCGCAGGCGGAGGCCTTCCCGCCCCACAAAGGGGCGGGGAACATCGACACCCGCCATCTCACCGCGGGCTCGACCCTTTGGCTCCCTGTGTGGTGCGAGGGCGCGCTGTTCTCGTGCGGGGACCCGCACGCGGCCCAGGGCGACGGCGAGGTGTGCGTGGCGGCGATCGAGTGCGACATGCGCGCCTCGCTGCGCTTCGAGGTCGAGCGCCGCGCCATCCCCGTGCCTTACTTCCGCACCGCCGGCGCGCTCACCCCGCGCGCCGAAGGCGCCGGTCACCAGGGGGCGATGGGGATCCATCCCGACCTCATGGAGGGGACACGTACCGCCGTGCGCGCGATGGTCGACTGGGTGGTGGCCGAGCACGGCCTGACCCGCGAGGACGCCTACGTCCTGTGCAGTTTGGCGGGCGACCTGAAGATCCTGGAGGTGGTGGACGCCGGCGTCTGGAACGTCGGCATGACGATGCCGTTGTCGGTCTTCCAATAGCAAGGAGACTCGCCGGATTCCTCCACTTACTCAGTCGCGGGCAGTGAGCACCGCTAACGTCCACGCGCAGTGCGCGCCCGCGACTACGGCATCGTCATCGGCGAGTGGGACCCCGGCCCACTCAATGCGATCACCGACGTCGCCGGGGTCAGCGTCGGCCATGCGACGCTGATCGAGGGCTCGGCGGTGCGCACCGGCGTCACCGTGATCCTGCCCAGCCGCGAGATCTGGACGGCGCCGGTCTTCGCGGGCTCGCATCGCCTCAACGGCAACGGCGAGATGACGGGCCTGGAATGGGTGCGCGAATCGGGGATGCTGACCTCACCGGTGGCGATCACCAATACCCACAGCGTGGGGGTCGTTCGCGACGCGCTCATCGCCCACCGAGCGCGCGGGGCCGACCGCGGGGGGATGAGCCCGTGGGCGCTGCCGGTCGTGGGCGAGACGTGGGACGGCGTCCTCAATGACCTCGACGGCTTCCACGTCCGCCCCGAGCACGTTGAGGCGGCGATTGCGCAGGCTTCACCGGGAGCGGTGGCCGAGGGTAACGTCGGCGGCGGCACGGGAATGATCTGCCATGGCTTCAAGGGCGGGATCGGCACCGCCTCGCGGCGAGCAGCGCAGGAGCGGGGCGGGTACACGGTAGGGGTGCTGGTGCAGGCCAACCACGGCCGCCGGGCCCGGCTGGCGGTGAACGGCGTCCCCGTGGGAGCACTGATCGGACCTGAAGTGGTGCCCGTCCCCGGCGGGCCCCCGGGCGCGGGGTCGATCATCGTGGTGGTGGCCACCGACGCGCCGCTCCTCCCCCACCAGTGCACGCGCCTGGCCCAGCGCGCCGGCCTCGGCGTGGCGCGCGTCGGAGGCGTGGGCGAGCACACGAGCGGTGACCTGTTCCTGTGCTTCGCCACCGGAAACACCGGGATGTCGGTGGGTGAGCTCGAGAATCAGGGACCGGTCACGGTACCCCTCACGATGCTCTCCGACGCCTACATCACCCACCTGTTCGACGCGGTGGTGGAAGCCACCGAGGAGGCGATCGTCAACGCTCTGCTCGCCGCCGAGACGATGCGCGGGCGCGACGGCAACGTCGCCCACGCTCTGGACGGCGAGCGACTGCGGTCGGTGCTGTAGCGGCTATCGTGTCTCCCGTGCTGGAGACCCGGCGACGCTCTCGCCCTGAGCGCTCCAGGCCCGCGATGAAGTGGTGGGGCTGGGGCCTCGAAGGGGTCCAGTTCACCCACGAGGACAAGCCCGAGCTCAGGCCGTTCATCCAGGAGGTGCTCGGCGTCGACCTAGCGCGCGCGACGACGGCCCGGGCCCGGTGGGAGGACCTCGACGTCCCCGCGCCCGGGCTCCCCGACGGGCTGCGCGCGGCGCTCGAGCAGGCGGTCACGGCTGCCTTCGTCTCGGTCGACCCCCTCGATCGCGTGGTGCACGCGCGCGGTAAATCGCTGCGCGACCTCGTCCGCCAGCGGGCCGGCGACTTCTCCCGGATCCCCGACGTCGTCGTGCGCCCGGGGAGCGAGGAGGAGGTCACCGCGGTCCTCCACGCGGCCCTCGAGGCCGACGCCGTCCTCATCGCCTTCGGCGGCGGCACCTCGATCTCGGGCTCGCTCGAGCCCCCCGCCGGCGAGGCACGCCCGGTGGTCTCCGTCGACGTCACGCGCCTTGACCAGGTGCTGGCCGTCGACGGGGCATCGCGCCTGGCCCGCGTGCAGGCCGGCGTCTTCGGCCCCCACCTGGAGGAGCAGCTGGCGGCCAGGGGTTACACGTTCGGGCACTTCCCCGACTCCTTCACCCACTCCACCCTCGGCGGCTGGATCGCCACCCGGTCCTCGGGCATGCAGTCAGACCGCTATGGCGACATCGCCGATCTCGTGAAGGGCCTGCGCGTCGTCACCCCGTCGGGGACGCTCCTCACGCGCCCGATCCCCGCCATGTCCACCGGCCCGAGCATCCGCGAGATGATCCTGGGCAGCGAGGGAAGGCTGGGGATCATCACCGAGACCACCGTCCACGTGCGCCGGATCCCCGCGCGGCGCGAGATCCTCGGATACCTGTTCCCGACCTTCGCCGACGGCCTCGCCGCCATGCGCGACATCGCCGCCGGCGAGTGTTCGGTCTCGGTGACGCGGGTCTCCGACGCGCACGAGACGCGGTTCTCCTTCGCCACGCGGTCGAGCCCCACGCTGCTTGACAAGCTGAAGTCGGTGGCGCTGAAGGAATACCTGCGCCGCCGCCTCCATTTCGACGCCAGCCAGATGTGCCTCTCCTTCCTCGGCTACGAGGGCTCCGAGCGCCACGTGAGAGCCCAGCGCAGGGCGGCGGGCAAGATCGTCGCCAGCCACGGCGGCCTGTGCATCGGCGCGAGCCCGGGCGTGCTCTATGACCAGAAGAAGTTCGACACCCCGTACATCCGCGACTTCCTCCTCGACCGCGGGGTGGCCGCCGACGTGTCCGAGACCGCGATGCCTTGGAGCCGGCTCATCCCCGTCTACGACGCGGTGAGCGCCGCGGCGACCGGGGCCTTCGCCGAGCTCGGCGTCCAGGGCTACATGCTCTGCCACCTGTCCCACAGTTACCACGCGGGCGCGTGCCTGTACTTCACCTTCGCCTTCCGCTCGACCCCGGGCGCCGACATGATCGCCCAGTACGACGTGGTCAAGGCCGCCATCCAGCAGGCCTTCGTCGACCACGGCGCGACCCTGTCGCACCACCACGCGGTGGGGACCGAGCACGCCCAGTGGCTCGAGCAGGACATCTCGCCGCCCGGCGTCGTGATGCTCAAGGCGCTGTTCGAGGGAACCGACCCGGGTGGGCACCTGAACCCGGGGAAGATTGTGTGATGACCACCGGGCGCGACCAGAGGTGGGCACGAACGCCGCCCGCGCGGGTGGCGCGCGAGCTCGTGCTCCGGGGCGTGTTCGGCGCGATCGTTCAGGCGTACTCGCGCCGGGAGATCGCCGGTCTCGAGCACCTCGAGGGCCTCGACGGTCCGGTGATCCTCGTCGCCAACCACTCGAGCCACGTCGACACCCCCGTCCTCCTCCTCTCGCTCCCGGCCTGGAGGCGGCGGCGTACCGCGGTGGCGGCGGCCGCCGACTACTTCTACACGAGCCGGCTGCTCGCGGGCGCGGTGTCGCTCGCCTTTGGCACCGTACCGCTCGAGCGGCGGGGGAACGGCGCGGGCGCCGCCAACCTCGGGCGCCTGCTCGAGGGCGGCTGGAGCCTGGTCGTGTTCGCCGAGGGAACGCGCTCGCGCGACGGGCGCGTGGGACGCATGCGCTCGGGGGCGGCCGCGCTCGCCGCCGAGCAGGGCGCGCCGATAGTGCCCGTTCACATCTCCGGGACCCGCGAGGCGATGCCGATCGGCCGGCGCTGGATGGTCAGGCCCGTAGGCGACGGGCGGTGGGCCCGGCACACCATCTCCGTGACCTTCGGCGCTCCCATCGAGCTCGAGGACCGCTATGAGGCCATGGAGCGCGTGCGCCGGTTCATGGACTCTTGCGGAGCGCGGGGCCCCGCGCCCGTGACCGCGCGAGCGCTCGCTAGCCGGCCGGGCTGACCGTCACCTCGAGCCCATGCACCGTCGTGCTGGCGCCCATGTCGCTCGCCTGGGCGCCGGTGAGCGCGTTGACGTTCGACCGGTCCGCTCGGAGCTTCGGCCAACCGCCCTTGGGGATGAGCCCGACGCCCACGGGCAGCGCATCGGTGATCTGGACCGGGACGACCAGGCTGCCCGTCGCGCTGGTCACCCGCGCGAGCGCCCCGTCCCGTAGCTCGAAGGCGGCGGCGTCGGCGGCCGTCAGGCTCAGGGTCAGCGCACCCGAGCGCCGCGCCACCCGCTCGTCGTTGCTGAAGCTGGTGTTCATCGCCCAGGGCGAGGCTGGTGAGAGCAGGCGCAGCCGGCCGGCCGCGGGGCGCTCGTCGGCGGCCGGGCGAGGCAGGCGCCCGTGGCCGTCGGCTTCGGCGGACTCGGAGGCGAGCTCGATGCGACCGCTGGCCGTCGGGTAGACCCCGTCGCCGAACTGCACGGCGGGGGCGTTGGCCGGTGTCCACACGGTTCCCCGGCTTGACAGCTCTGCGAAGTCGAGTCCGCTCCCGGTGCGCTCGAGCACGCGGGCGATGATCTCCTCGTCGGGCTCGAGCAGCGGCGGATCGGGCAACCCGAGCGCCGCTGCCAGGCGACGGAAGATCTCGCTGTTGGGCAGCGCCTGGCCCAGCGGCTCGGTCGCCTTGACCTGGGCGGCGAGCGCCCGGTGGAAGTAGGGAACCACGAGATCATCGAACTCGATCCAGCTCGCGGCGGGGAGCACGACATCGGCGAGGTCGACGGTGTCGGTTTCGAACAGGTCGAGGACGACGGTGAACAGGTCCTCGCGCTCGAGCGCGCGGCGAAGACGCCCCTGCTCCGGACACGAGGCCATCGGGTTGACGTTCCAGCAGACGAAGGCCTGCGCGCGCCCCGGATCCTCGAGGTGCGAGGCGAGACCCATGTGCGAGATCGGCTCGGGCACATCGGCGTAGGCCTCGGTGCCGCTCAGGTAGTCCTCGTCGATCCCGCGGTTGCCGAATCCGTTCAGATACAGGAAGCCCGCTCCCGCCCGGCCGAGGTTGCCGGTGACGGCCGGAAGGGCGGCGACGCTGCGCACGACATTGCCCCCGTTCGGCTGGCGCTGGAGGCCCTGGCCGATCCACAGCAGGGAGGGACCGGCGCCGTAGAGATGCGCGGCGCGCTCGATCGCGTCGGCCGGCACGCCGGTCTGGGCCATCGTCCACGCCGGGTCACACGGCTCGGCCCGGTCCAGCAGCTCCGCGCCGCCGATGGCGTGGGCAGCGAGGAAGGGCTCATCGACGAGGCCGTCCCGGGCCAGCACGTGCAGGAGCCCGAAGGCGAGGGCCGCGTCGCTGCCAGGGAAGGGTTGGAGATGGAGGTCGGCCTGCTCGGCGGTCGGAGTGCGCACCGGGTCGACGACGACCACCGTCCCCGGCGCGTCGGGGAGCCAGTGCTCGTGCTGGTGGGGGGCCGAGGCCGAGGGATTGGCGCCCCACACGAGGATGCACCGGGCGTGCTCGGCCGTCCGCGGGTCGAAGCCGTCGAGCGAGGTCCCGTAGAGGTAGGTGAGCGCGGTGTGACCGGCGTCGTTGCAGATCGTGTCCGGCGCCACCTCGGTGGCTCCCAGGCGACGCATCAGGCGCATGGGGAAGAAGTAGGAGAGGAGCGAGAAGCTGCCGGTGTAATGGGAGTAGACGATCCGGGTCGCGTCCTCGGCCGCGATGGCTCCCAACCGCGCGGCGACCACCTCGAGCGCCTCCTCCCAGCTCACCGGCTCGAAGTGTCCGGCTCCCTTCGGGCCCCGCCGCACGAGCGGATCGGTCAGGCGCGCGGCCGGGTCGAGGAACACGTTGTTATAGGCGAGCGTGCACTTGCGGCAGAGCTTGCCGCGACTGACGGGATGATCGGGGTCGCCGCGCACGTGCACGACCCGCCCATCCTGCACCCGCACGAGCGCTCCGCACGCGTCGTAGCAGTCCCGCGGACAGGTGGTGCGAACGTCGCGGCGCTCGCCGCCCAAGACGCTAGGACGGCTCGTCGATGGCCAGGTGGACGGGCACCTTGGCCCTGCGGGCGACGAGCTGCGGCTCCTGGGTCCACATCATCCCGCCGATCAGCCGGGTGCGCGAGCGATCGGCACCCATGACGATCGCGCCGGCGCCGAGCTCGTCGGCCAGCGCGCAGATCCGCCGGCCCGCCTTGCGCGTTCCGAGCACCTGACCCTCGGCCCTGAACCCGCGGCGCCGTAGCCTTGCCACCGCCTGGCGGACGAACGCGTGCTGCTCGTCCCATTCGGCCTTGGTGGGCATCAGGCCCGGAGCCTGGAGTCCGAACGAGACGCCGTGCACCCGGGCGATCGAGAGCACCTGAACCGTGCCATCGGCCGCCCGCGCGAGCTCGGCCGCGAGCGCGATGCTGGCGGCCGTGAACTCGCGTCCCTCGCTGGCCAGGAGCACCGAAGCGGTCCGGTCCTTCGGTACCGGCGTGCCCTTGACCTTGACGCCGGCAATCGTCCCGACCACCTTCGCGCGTCGACGCGGGCGCAGGCCGGCATCGATCGCCTCCGCTGCTCGGGCGCTCACGGGCTGACCTCAGTCGCGATCCCGGCCGGCATCGTCGCGTCTGCCTCCGCCTTGACGCCGCCGCCATCGCGTTTGTCCTCGACCAGCTTCCGGTACAGATACAGGGGTAAGTAGAGGGCGAGCGCGCCGAAGCCCAGGAAGTAGAAGGGCAGGGTCGATTTGCCGGCCTGCGAGCACGAGCACGAGGCATAGGTCGGACCGCCGTAGACGTAGATGAAGAGGAAGAACGCCATCATCAGCAGCGCGACGTACTTCATGAACTCCGGCAGCCTGACCGGCCGCGGCAGGTTGGGCCGGTGCTGGCGCATGTAGTAGTAGCCGAAGAGCACCGGGATCATGATGATCAGGTAGCCGACGTTGGAGAACGTGTAGATCTGCACCGCTCCGCCCATGAACACGACGGCGATCGAGCAGATCACGGTAAAGAACATGCCGTAGGCGGGGACGCCGTGGCGGTTCAGCCGCGAGAACATCTTCGGGAAGTTGCCGTCCGTCGACATCTGGTGCAGCGAACGGGCCGTGCCGGTGATTGCGTTCAGGCAGGAGAGCACGAGCGCGATGATGAGCATCAGCCCGATGATCCAGTTCAGCGCCGTCGAAGCGGCTCCGGCGCCGAACACCTTCGAGGAGAAGGTGACGAACATCGTCCTCGGGTCGACGATCCCGGGGGTGCCGAGCGCGTGGTTGCCGAGCACGATCACGAACGCGACCGGGATCAGCGTGTAGATGAAGAGGCCGTAGCCGCCCTCGAGGTTGAGCGCGATCTTGGCATCGCGAGAGGGGTTCTTGCATTCGCCGATGTAGCACGCGGCCGCCTCCATCGCAATCACGTTCCAGGTCAAGAGAAACGCGAAGGCGATGTAGATCGTGAACCAGCTGTGCCCGTAGATGGGCGCGAAGAAGCCGGAGCCGTCGACCCGCTTGAAGCTGAAGAGCTGCCCGAAGTGGACGACCGAGGGGTGGAAGACCCACGAGATGGCCAGGAAGGTCAACGGGATCATCGCCAACACGGCCAGCACCGTCGCGAAGCCGGTGCCAAACTTCAGGCCCATGAAGGAGGGGACGAAGAGGAGCAGGATCCCGACGATGGAGATGCCGACCGCCCAGTAGTAGATCGGCGTGCCGAGCGGGGTGAAGCTCTTGGTCGAGAGGTGGAAGAGATCGACGATGTAATACGACGCCAGGATCATGTTGAGCGGCGCGACTGGGAACCAGCCCAGCCAGTAGCCCCAGGCGCCGAAGGCGCCGAGATGCTGCGCCGCTCGTGGCCAGCGGTCCCGGTAGGCCGGATAGATGTACGAGGGCAGCCCGCCCGAGCGCTCGGGCATCATCGCCGCCATCTCGGAGAGGAGCAGGCATAGGATCCAGCCGCAGGCGGTGATCAGCACCATGATCGGGAGCGCGGAGGCTCCCAAGGCGACGACCATGGTCGGGCCGATGCCGGTAACCAGGATGGTGCCCGCCAGCCCGATTACAAACGCGCTCCACCAGGTACCCGTCCTCGGCATCCCTGCGTGTTCATAGGTGAGGGTGTCGCCGCCGTCCGCCGCTGTATCGCTCACCACAAAACCTCCGCCGTTTCGTATGGGTTCGACTGCGACGCCCCTCCACGTCCAGGCACGCTGAGATCGTCACCTTGAAGCCAGCGCCAAAAACTGACAATGGTGCGTGTTCCACAATCCGCCCCCGGTCTATGGCCGTCCTCTACACGGACCGTTTGTCCTGGCGATTTGGACCGAACGGCCGTGGCGGCGGCGACCCGACTCGCTCTACCGTGTCGGCGCGGGAACTTGCCTCATACGCGAAAGGACAATCTAGTGGCGATCTACTTGAGTATGCAGCGCGTACGTTTCTCGAGCCCCGACGCCTACGAGAAGTTCAAGGTGGTTTTCGCCGACACGCGCCATCACCTGATGGAGCTGCCAGGCTTCTTACACCTCACGTGGTGGGAGCATCCCGACGATCCCGGCTGGTTCAACGAATGCAGCTTCTGGGCCAGCAAGGTGGCGCTCCGCGACTGGCACATGAATACGTACCACAAGTACGCCAAGGCGTGGGCGGCGAACGGTGCGATCATGGAGGACATCATCAACAATTTCGAGCTCGTGAGCACGCGGCTGCTGCGTATCTGCCCGTGCTGCGGTGAGCTCCAGGACAAGGACTACGATCTCGGCCAGGAGCAGGCCGTGCTCCGGGAGAAGTGCCCGAAGTGCACGTTCACCTTCCCGGTGCTCGCGGAGCAGCCTTCGAGCTTCGCGGTGTTCAAGGACCTGATGCCGGAGCCGGACATGGACCTCGTAACCGACGAGCCGGTGCAGGCGGCCGTGCCGTAGTGGTTACCCCGCCGCCCGCGTCCGCGGCGGGGCTCGTCGTATCATCCGCTCCAGCGTTGGAGCACCTGGACACGTTTCTCGCGGCGCACCCGCCTTTCGACGCGCTCGAGCTGTCCGTACGGCGAGCACTGGGCGCGGACGCAGTAGAGGTCTCGTTCGCGACCGGGAAGCTCGCCCTGGTCGAGGATGGTCCGCCGGCCCGGGGGCTGTATCTGATCCTGAGTGGGTCGATGGACATCGTCCACGAGGGCGAGGTCATTCAGGTGCTCGAGCCGGGCGAGTGCTTTGGCCATCCGTCACTGCTCACCGGGATGGCCCCTGCCTTCACGGTTCGCGCGCGCGAACCGTCGGTGTGCGCCAGGTTCACCGCGGCCGACAGCCGCCGCGTGCTCGGAACCGAGGCCGGCGCCACCTACGTCGCGACGACGCTGCGACAGCGTCTCACGCGTGCGGGCCACACCGTCCACGGACTCCTGGATGTCGGCACCACGCCGGTCTCGGCGATCGCGCGGCCGGCCGTGTTCTGCGATGCCCAGGCGACGATCCGCGACGCGGCGGTGGCGCTCGGCCAAGCAGGCGTCTCCGCGTTGCTCGTGCGTCTGGGCGACGACGAGCTGGGCATGATCAGCGACGCCGACATCCGCGCGTACGTGGCCGAGGGTGCGCCTGACCTCGACGCGCCCGTTCGCGTGCTGGCACGCTCGCCTGTCGCCACCGTTCCCGTCGCCCAGCTCGCCGTTGAGGCGACGGTTGACATGCTCGCCGCCGGCACCGGGCACGTGGCCGTGCTCGACGGTGAGCGGATCGCCGGGATGCTCTCGGCCAGCGACCTCCTCGGGCTCGACGCCCGCAGCCCCATCGCGCTGCGCCATACCATTCTCGGCGCCGCCACCGAGGATGTGCTGACGGCAGCGGCGAGCCACCTGCCGAAGCTCTTCGGCTTGCTCGAGCGCGCCGGGGTCCCGCCCCGCGACATCGGGAGAGTCCTCAGCCTCCAGCACGACGCGCTCGTCACGCGCCTGATCGACTTCTCCCTCTCCCGGAACGGCCCGGCGCCCCTGCTGTGGGCGTGGCTCGACCTCGGCAGTGCCGCGCGGCGCGAGTTCACCCTCGCCTCCGACCAGGACAATGCGCTCGCGTACGGATCGCCGGAGCCCGAGGCTGCCCAAGAGGTCGACGAGTACTTCGCGCGGCTCGGCCGCGATGTCAACGCGGGCCTCGCGCGCTGCGGCGTCGGAGTCGACAACGACGGCGTGCTCGCCGGTGAGCGCCGCTGGCGAATGTCCAAGCCCGACTGGATCCGCACCTTCGACGAGTGCCTGCGCGAACCCGACGAGTCGCATCTCATTCGTGCCTCGGTGGCCTTCGACTTTCGCCCGGCAGCGGGCGGGCTCACCATCGCCGCGTCGCTCAACGATCGTGTTCGGGCCTCGCGCGAGCATCCCCCCTTTATGCAGCTCATGGCCCGTACGGCGACGGGGTACCCCGTGGCGCTCGGGTTCCGTGGCCAGCTCGCGGTCGAAAAGCACGGCCCCGACGCCGGCCGGCTCGACCTCAAGCGCGGAGCCATCGTCCCGCTCGTGAACCTGGTGCGCTTCCATGCGCTGGCCAACGGGGTGACGATCTCACCGACGCTCGACCGGATCGACGCGGTGGCCGGCGCGGGTGGCCTCGAGCCGGGGGTGGCCGAGTCCCTGCACGAGGCGTTCGATGTCATCGCGCGGCTGCGCTTCGCCCACCACGCGGCCTGCATCGCCGACGGCCGGCCGCCGGACAACCTGATCGACCCCGGCGCGCTGGCGCCGATCGCCCGCGCTGATCTCCGCGAGGCGCTCCACAGCGTCCGCCGTGCCCAGAAGCCGATCGGGCCTTAGGACTCACGACTTTGTAATTGGCGGCTCCGACGGCGTCTGGACGCGGCTGGAGCCACCCGCTCGCCCTCACGTACTACCAGTACTGTCGTGGCGAGCGGGTGGCCCCATCCACGCCCAGTCACTCGCCGGATTCCACCACTTACTCAGTCGCGGGCCCTTAGCGGCTGTAGCGCCACCGTCCACATATGGAGGGAAAAGTGTGCCCGGCGGTGCCATTGCGCCGTCCCGGTGACGGTCTACGCTCACGCGCACGATGTGCGGCATCGCTGGCCTGTATACGAAGACGCCTGCGCTCGAAGCCCAGCTCGGGCTCCAGCTCGCGCGCATGCTCGAGCAGCTCACCTTTCGCGGTCCGGACAGCGCCGGGGTCGCGTTCTACCGCGAGCCCGCCCCCGAGGGCTGGTGCAAGGTGTCGCTCCACTCGGCCGCCCAGGACCCGGACTGGGATCGGGTGGCCGCCGAGCTCGCCCGCGCTTTCTGCGAGGCCTCGCCCCCGAGCGTCCGGGCCACCCACGCCACCTTCACCATCGCCGCCGAGGCCGAGCGAGCCACAGCATGGCTGTCCGAGCACCATCCCGAGCTTCGTCTCATGAGCGCGGGGAGCGCGATCGAGATCTACAAGGAGGCGGGCCCGCCGCGCCGGTTCATCGAGCGTTTCGCGCTCGAGGAGATGGGGGGGAGCCACGCGCTCGGCCACACGCGAATGGCCACCGAGAGTCGGGTGACCACCGCGCACTCTCACCCGTTCTCCACGGGCCTCGACCTGTGCCTGGTCCACAACGGCTCGCTCTCGAACCATAACCGCCTCCGGCGCGTGCTCCAGCGCGAGGGGATCCGCTTCCAGACCGACAACGACAGCGAGGTCGCCGCGGGCTACCTGACGTGGAGGATGCGCGAGGGGGCGACGCTCGAGGAGGCGCTGAACGGCTGCATGGACGACCTCGACGGCTTCTACACCTTCGCCGTGGGCACGGCCGACGGCTTCGCCGTGCTCCGGGATCCGATCGCTTGCAAGCCGGCGGTGATGGCCGAGACCGACGAGTGGGTGGCCATGGCCTCCGAGTACCGGGCCATCGCCGTGCTCCCGGGCGCCGAGGACGCGGTGCTGTGGGAGCCCGAGCCGGGACGCGTCTACAGCTGGGGAACGACGCCGGTGGCGTGATGGCCGCCCCGGACGCAACCCGGGACGCGCTCGAGTCGGTCGACCTCGCCGCCCAGACCGTACGCGAGCTCAACCGGCGCCTGCATGACCCCGAGGGTCCCCGGCGCGTGCGTGTGCTCAACCCGGGCGGAAGGCACAGCATCGCGGTCGGCCTCGACGGGCCCTACGAGGTCGAGATCGAAGGCCACGTCGGCTACTACTGCGCGGGCATGAACAAGCTCGCCACCGTTCGCGTGCGCGGCAACTGCGGCGTCGGGGTGGCGGAGAACATGATGTCGGGCGCGGTCATCGTTGAGGGGAGCGCCTCGCAATCGGCGGGCGCGACGGCCCGTGGCGGGCTCCTCGTCATCCACGGCGACGCTTCGGCCCGGTGCGGGATCTCGCTCAAGGGAGCGGACATCGTGGTGCGCGGCTCGGTCGGTCACATGAGCGCCTTCATGGCCCAGAAGGGCGCCATCGTCGTTTGCGAGGACGCCGGGGAGGCGCTCGGCGACTCCCTCTACGAGACGCGCATCTACGTGCGCCGGTCGGTGGCGAGCCTGGGCGCGGACTGCGTGGAGAAGGAGATGCGCCCTGAGCACGTCGACCAGGTCCGGGCGCTGCTCGTGCGCGCGGAGATCGACGACGCCGACCCGGCCGACTTCCGCCGCTTCGGGTCCGCGCGGACCCTTTATCACTTCCAGGTCGAGCATATGGGGAGCTACTAGGTGGTATCCGGGGACGCCTGGGGCTTGCGTGAGTCGGCGACCTTCGACCGGGGGACGATCGCCGAGATCCAGCGCGCGGCGCGCGAGGGGATCTACGACATCCGCGGGTTCGGGGCCAAGCGCCGCGTGCCCCACTTCGACGACCTCCTCTTCCTCGGCGCCAGCGTGTCGCGCTATCCGCTCGAGGGCTACCGCGAGCGCTGCGCCACCGACGTGGTCATCGGCGGGCGCTTCGCCTCCGAGCCCGTACACCTCGACATCCCCATCACCATCGCCGGGATGAGCTTCGGGGCTCTGTCGGGGCCGGCCAAGGAGGCCCTCGGCCGCGGGGCGAGCGAGGTGGGCACGAGCACCACCACCGGCGACGGCGGGATGACGGCGGAGGAGCGCGAGCATTCGAAGACGCTTGTGTACCAGCTCCTGCCCTCCCGCTACGGGATGAATCCCGACGACCTGCGCCGCGCCGACGCGATCGAGGTCGTCATCGGCCAGGGGGCCAAGCCCGGGGGCGGGGGGATGCTCCTGGGACACAAGATCTCCGCCCGCGTCGCCGAGATGCGCGACCTCCCAGCGGGCATCGACCAGCGCAGCGCCTGCCGCCACCCGGACTGGACCGGCCCCGACGACCTCGAGATCAAGATCGAGGAGCTGCGCGAGATCACCGACTGGCGGATCCCCGTCTTCGTCAAGATCGGCGCCTCGCGCACCTATTACGACGTCGCCCTCGCGGTCAAGGCCGGGGCCGACGCGATCGTCCTCGACGGGATGCAGGGCGGGACCGCCGCGACCCAGGAGGTGTTCATCGAGCACGTGGGGATCCCGATCCTCGCCGCCATCCCCCAGGCGGTCGAGTCACTCGTCGAGCTCGGTATGCACCGCGAGGTGCAGCTCATCGTCTCCGGGGGCATCCGCACCGGGGCGGACGTGGCCAAGGCGCTCGCGCTCGGCGCCGACGCCGTCTCGATCGGAGTCGCGGCCCTGATCGCCCTCGGCGACAACGCCCCCGAGCACGACGACGGCTACCGGGCCATCGGCTCGGCCGCGGGTTACTACGACGACTGGCACGCCGGCCTCGACCCGGCGGGGATCTCGACCCAGGAGGACGAGCTCGCCGCCCGTCTTGACCCCGTGGCGGGCGGGCACCGGCTCGCCAACTACCTGCGCACGCTCACGCTCGAGACCCAGACCCTGGCCCGCGCCTGCGGCAAGTCCCACGTCCACAACCTCGAGCCCGAGGATCTGGTGGCGCTCACCATCGAGGCGGCGGCCATGGCCCGGGTGCCGCTGGCGGGGACGAGCTGGGTCCCGGGGTCTCATCCGCTGGGATGAGCTGCTGAGGTGTATCTAGCCGCTTGGAGTGGCTGAGCTCAGCACGACGCCCGATGTGCGCCGGGTGGGATGCACCTAGCGTGCATCCCATGAACTCAACCATCCAGGCCGGCGAGGATTCCCTCGCCATTCACACGCAGAATCTGGGCAAGCGCTTCGGTTCGCGGGCGGCGCTCGACGGCATCGACCTCGAGGTCCCACGGGGCTGCGCCTTCGGTTTCATCGGACCCAACGGAGCGGGCAAGACGACGTTGATCCGCCTGCTCCTCGGTCTGGCCGAGCCGACCTCGGGACGGATGCGGCTGCTGGGTCGGGATCTCCCGCAAGGCAGCTCCGCGGCCCTCGCCCGCGTCGGAGCGATCATCGAGGAGCCGCGCTTCAGCCATCATCTCACCGGACGCCAGAACCTCCAGGTCCACGCGGCAGCCCGCGATCGGGCTGCGACCGGACGGATCGACGCTTCACTGGCCCGTGTCGGGCTGGTGCCCCGCGCCGACGACAAGGTCAAGACGTATTCGCTCGGCATGCGCCAGCGGCTTGGCCTGGCTCGGTGCCTGCTCTGCGATCCCGAGTTGCTGATGCTCGACGAGCCCATGAACGGGCTTGATCCGGCGGGCATCTTGGACCTTCGCCACCTGATTCACGAGCTCGTCGCCGAAGGCCGGACGGTGCTCCTCTCCTCCCACCTGCTCGACGAGGTTCAGAAGATCTGCGACATGGCCGCGATCGTCGACGACGGAAAGATCGTCGCCCAGGGCCCGATTCACGATCTGCTGAACGGCGGAACCCGAGCGATCGACATTTCCTGCGATCGCCATGCCGAGGCCAGCGGCCTGCTCGCCGCCGTGCGCGGCGTCGCTCGTGCCGCCGAATTCGAGGACCAGCTGCGCGTCACGCTCACCCCCGAAGCGCCGGTCGATCGCGAGATCGTGACCGAGCTCCTGCGGCGGCTGCTCGACGGAGGCGTCGCGATCGAACGCGTCGCCCCCGTCACCGCCTCGCTCGAAGAGCGATTCCTGACCATGACCACCCCCCTGGAGGACCGCGTCTAATGTTTGATCTCAGATTGATTGGCGCCGAGGCGCTCAAGCTGCGCAAGCGGCACGGGATGGTGGCGCTGGCCATCGCCCTTACGGCAGGAGTTGCCGTGCTCGTGTTCACGGTGACCGCAGTCCAGCACGCCAGCAACGCGGGGAAGTACGGGCCCGCCGGTGGCTTGGCCCACTACCGTGACGCCGTTGGATTCCTGATTCTCATGATCCTCGTCGTGGGCGCCATCGTCGGGTCCACGGCCGGTGCAGCGGACCTTGAATCGGGAGTGTTCCGCGACCTCGCCGCCACGGGTCGTAGTCGCATCGCCCTGTTCGGTTCGCGCATCCCCGGGGCGTGGACGATCGTGCTCCCGATCGCGGCTGGGGCGGCGGCGATCGCGGCGGCGGCCTCGGTCGCACTCGCGGGATCGTTGGCCGCTCCCAGCGCCGGCGCGATCATCGCGGGCACCTTCGCACTGCTGCTGGCCGGAGCGCTGGGCTCAGCCCTCGCGGTCGGGCTCGCCGCCCTCTTCGGTTCGCGGGGACCGGTGATCGCGACCCTGCTGGCCTTCGAGCTGGCGATCTCGCCGATCCTCGCCTCGCTGTCGTTCCTCGGCGGCGTACGTCAGGTGCTCCCCGGAGAGTCGCTGGACCGGATCGGGCAGGTCTCACTGCACGCGGTCCCCATCGCCCTGCCGATCGCGATGCTCGTGATCGCGGCCTGGACGGCCGTGGCCTTCAGCGTCGGGGCATGGCGAACCAAGACGCAGGAGATCTAGGCTCGCGCTTGGGGCCAGGGATACGCTCGATAGAGATGTCCCTGGCCCTACGAGCGCGATCACCGCGCCTGACCGATGCGGTGGTGGCCGTCGTGCTCGCCTTCCCGGTCATGGGCTCGCTCCTCGCCCGTGCCCTTCGTGATCACGAGCCATCGGTATTGCTCGTCGGGCTGATCGCCCTGGCGGCGATCTTCGGCCGTCGCCGCTGGCCGATCGCGGCGCTGGTGGTGGCGACGGCGGCCGCGGCGGTGATCCCCGATCTCCCGGCGCTCCTGCTCCCCGCCCTCGTCGTCCTCTACACGATCGCTTCCACCCGACCGAGGTCGACCGCGCTGGCGGCCGGTGTCGCCGTCGCGCTCGTCGCCTTCGGTGCCAAGCTCGGCTGGGGAAGCAGTCAGTTACTCAACCACACCCTCGGCGACAGCGCCGAGTGCGCGACGGCGGTCGCGTTGGGCCTCTATGTCGCCGCTCGTCGCCGGGTGATGGACGGGATGCGCGACCGCGCCGAGCGTCTCGACCGCGAGCGTGAGCTGCTCACCGAGAAAGCCGTGGTCGAGGAGCGCGTGCGCATCGCGCGGGAGCTCCACGATGTGATCGCGCACAGCGTCAGCTTGATGGTCGTCGAAGCGCAGGCGCTGGGGGCGACCGTCCACGATGACCGAGTCGCCAAGACCACCGACGCGATCGCCGATCTCGGCCGCCAGGCCATGGCCGCGATGCACCGGACGTTGAAGTTGCTCCGCGCCGACGGGAATGGCGCACCCCAGCGCATGCCCCAGCCGGGGCTGGCCGACCTCGACACGCTGCTCGAGCAGTCACGCTCGGCCGGACTCGATGTCCAGCTCGCGATCGAGGGAGGACCGCATCCCCTCTCTCTGGGCGTCGATCTCTCGGCCTTCCGGATCGTCCAGGAGGCGCTGACCAACGTCACCAAGCACGCCGCCGGCGCGCGCACCACGGTCACGCTCTCCTACCGCGCCGACGAGCTCGAGCTCACGATCATCGATGGGGGCGACGAAGCCTCGCCCGCCCGGAGCCGTCGCAGCGCCGAGGGGCACGGACTGATCGGCATGCGTGAGCGCGCCGCCCTGTTCGGTGGATCCCTCACCGCCGGACCGCGGCTTGACCACGGCTTCAAGGTGACCGCCATCCTGCCCTACGCGGAGCTGGCCCCGTGACCCCGCTGCGCATCGTCATCGCTGACGATCAGCCGATGATGCGGGCAGGGTTCAAGACGGTGCTGGAGTCGACCGGCGACATGGTCGTCGTGGCCGAGGCGAGCACGGGGGAGGAGGCGGTCAGCGCCGCCACCGAGCACGCACCCGACGTCGTTCTCATGGACATCCGCATGCCGGTGATGGACGGGATCGAGGCGACTCGCCGGCTGCCGCGACAACGTGTCCTGATCCTCACCACGTTCGGGCTCGACGAGTACATCATCGACGCGTTGCGGGCGGGCGCCAGCGGATTCCTGCTCAAGGACGCACCGACCCAAGAGGTGGTGGCGGCGGTGCGGGCCGTGGCCGCCGGCGATGCCGTGCTCTCCGCGGCGGTGACCCGTCAGCTCCTCGACCAGGTCGCCCGCCGCCTTCCCGCCGCCGTCTCCCAACTCCCCGACGGTCTCGTGGCGTTGACCGACCGCGAACGCGAGGTCCTGCGCCTGCTCGCCGCAGGTCTGTCCAACGCCGAGATCGCCGCCGCGCTCGTCCTCTCCGAGGCAACGGTCAAGTCGCACGTCTCGCACCTGCTGGGAAAGCTCGGCTTGCGCGACCGCGTCCAGGCCGTGATCTACGCCTACGAGACCCGCCTGATCGCTCCCACGGAGTAGGCGGCGCCGGGGCGCCGCGCGCGCGCCGTGATCACCCGGCGCGCTGGCCCGCCAGCCGCCCCGCCGCCACCGTCCCGGCCACGAGCATCACGACCCCATAGACCCCGGGCACCGCGCCCGCGCCCGCGCCGAAGGCCTGGGTGGCGAGCGCGGCCGCGACGGCGAAGTCGCGCATGGCGATGGCCAGGGCTCCGGGGACGGCGGTCTCCGGGTCCGCGCGGCGGCGCCAGAGCTCGGCGAGCGCGGCGGAGATGGCGAGGAAGGCGACGCTGGCCAGGAGCGCGGCGGCGAGGTGGTGGGCCCCGTGGGTGCCGCTGAGGGCGGCGTAGATGAGTACGGCCACCGTCAGGGCAGCCACTCCCTCGCGCTCGGGGTCGGCCTGCGCCGCGCGCGGCCAGCGCGTGCGCGCCGCCACCCCCACGATGAGGGGGACGATGACCACGAGGGCGAAGCGGCCGAGCAGAGGCAAGGGGTCGGCGTGAGCCGAGGAGCCGGCGAGCGCCCCGATAGCCAGCGGCCCGATCAGCGCCGAGGCGACGAGCGAGCCGCTCACCGCGCCCAGGGCGATGGTGGCATCGGCGCGGGCAAGGGCGACGAGGCCGACCGAGGCGACCTCGGAGGAGGCCAGGCCGACGGCGAGGAGTCCGTCCCTGACCGGCGGCGCGAAGGGCCGGCCGAGCACCCAGGCGACCGCGCCCAGGGCCACCAAGGGCGCGATCGAGAGCACGGCGACGGCGCCCGCGTGGTCGCGCAGCCGCCGCAGGTCGGCGAACGAGATACCGAGCGCCGTGGCCAGGACGAGCAGGGCGAGCAGGAGATCGGAGTGGCGCGCGAGCGCGCCCGAGGGGACGATCAGGGCCAGCGCCGCGGCGAGGAGCGCCACCGGCGTGAGGAAGCGCGGGGTGGCGGCGAGCGCGCGGCTCAGCGGGCCCACGACTACGCGCGCCCGCCGAGCGCCGCGGTGAGCGTTCCGGCGCCCGCGCGGAGCCTGCCGAGGAGCCGGACCGGATCCTCGAGCCGGCTCGCCGGGCCCTGGAGGCCGAGGATGGCGGCGAGCGCTCCGGTGTTGTCGAAGACCGGGGCGGCGACGGCGTTCACGCCTTCCTCGCGCTCGCCGAACACGGTGCCGTAGCCGCGCTCGCGCGCGGCCGCGACCTCGGCGGCGAGCCTGCGCCGGTCGGTGATGGTGCGGCCGGTGAGGGCGACGAGGTCGCGCTCGGGCGGGAGGGGGCCGCCCCCGAAGGCGAGCATGACCTTGCCCACCGCGGTGGCGTGCGAGATGCTCGGCCGCCCCAAGCGCGCCATGCTCACCACGCCAGAGCGCGAGGGAATCGAATCGACGGTGATCGCCTCCCGCTCGCCGGGGATCGAGAGGGTCGCGGTCTCACCCGTGCTCTCCATGAGCTCGACGAGGACCGGACGGGCCAGGGCTTGGAGGTCGAGCCGGGAGAGGACGCGGTCAGCGAGGGTGACGAGCTGGAGGCCGAGCCGGTAGGGGCCCTGGCCGTCGCGCTGGACCATGCCCGCCGACTCGAGGGTGGCGAGCAGGCGCGAGGCGGTGCTCGGGTTGACTGCGATCCGGCGGGCGAGCTCGTTGACGCCGAGGGCGCCGGTCTCGCTCGAGGCGAGCTCCTCGAGCAGGGCGAGCGCGCGCGCCACGGAGGCCACCGGTCTCGTCTGTTGCACAATAGGCAATAGTATTGCGCTTTAGGCCACGGATGTCTACGATCGTGCTGGATGTCCTTCGTCCTCACCTGCCCCCATTGCGGCGTCCGCGAGGTGACGGACTTCGCCTTCGGAGGTGAGGTGAGCACCCGCCCGCGCGTGGAGCCCTCGTTCCGCGAGTTGTGCGAATACAACTACTTCCGCCGCAACGTGGCGGGCCTCCAGCGCGAGTGGTGGTACCACCGCTCGGGGTGCCGCACGTGGTTCCAGGCCGAGCGCGACACGCGCACCAACGCCGTGCTCCGGGTCGGGCTGCCCGGCGAGCTATGACCCGCCTTGCGGCGCAGCCCGGGGAGCGGATCGACCGAGCGCGGGCGCTGAGCTTCACCTTCGACGGCCGGCCGGTGCCCGCCCTGGCCGGGGACACCATCGCCTCCGCCCTCTACGCGGCGGGCCGGCGCACCTTCTCGCGGAGCTTCAAGTACCACCGCCCGCGCGGGCTCATGTGCTGCGCGGGCCAGTGCCCCAACTGCCTGGTGGCGGTCGACGGGGCGCCCGGCGTCAGGGCGTGTACCGAGCCCGCGCGCGCGGGCGCGCGCGTCGAGCACATGAACGCGTGGCCGGGGCTCGAGCACGACGCGATGTCGGCCATCGACCGGGTGGGGGGCGCCTTTACGCCCCCCGGGTTCTACTACCGGACCTTCATCCGCCCGCGCCGGCTCTGGCCCGCGTACGAGTTCGTGCTCCGTCACGCCGCGGGGCTCGGGCGGCTCCCGCGCGTCCAGGCCGAGCGGGATTGGCGCACCGAGTACCGCCGCCGGCATGCCGACGTCCTCGTGGTGGGAGGCGGTGTCGCAGGGCTGAGCGCGGCGATCGCGGCGGCCGAGCACGGAGCCGATGTCGTCCTCGCCGACGAGGGCCCCGAGCCCGGGGGCCGGCTCCTCCACGAGGGCGGGCACGAGCGGGCGCGCGCGCTTGCCGAACGGGCCCGCGCGGCCGGCGTCGAGATCCTGTGCTCGGCGCCCGCGCTCGGGCACTTCGACGGCCTCGTTGCCGTCTGGCAGGGGGACACCCTGCACCAGATCCGAGCCCGCCATCACGTGTACGCCACCGGGGCGATCGAGCAGCCGCTCGTGTTCGCCGGCAACGACCTTCCCGGGGTCATGCTCTCGGGCGGGGCGCTGCGCCTGGCCGCTCTCTACGGTGTGCGCCCGGGGGAGCGGGCGGTGGTGGCGACGACCTCGGAGCGCGGCGTCGAGGCGGCGCTCGCGCTGAGCGCGCTGGGGGTCGAGGTCCTGGCCGTGGCCGACCTGCGACCGGCGGCGGGCGCCTCCTTCAGTGGCTGGACGGTGGCGCAGGCGCGGGGGCGCGCCGCGGTCACCGGCGCGGTGCTCGAGCCCCTCCCCGGCACGCCGGGCCACGGCGCGATGCGCCTCGAGCTCGAGTGCGACCTCGTCGTGGTGAGCGGCGGCGAGTCGCCCGCGACCGCGCTCATCTCCCAGGCCGGAGGGCGCACCGCGTATGACCCCGCGCGTGGTCACTTCGCGCTCGCTCTCGCCAGCCTGCCTGCTGGGATCTCGGTCGCTGGGCAGGTGGCGGGCTACGGCGGCGCTGAGGAGGCCGCCGCCTCGGGTGAGCTCGCCGGGCTCGAGGCGGCCGGCGCGGCCGGGGCAGGCGGCGCGCGCCCGGCCCGCCCGGCGGGCCCGGCGCCGTTGCCCGCCGTCGCCGAGGCGATCCCCCCGGTCACCGCCGGCCGCGGCCGCGCCTTCGTGTGCCTGTGTGAGGACGTCACGGCCAAGGACATCCACCGCAGCGTGCAGGAGGGCTACGACTCGATCGAGCTGTGCAAGCGCTTCACCACGGTGATGATGGGGCCGTGTCAGGGGCGGATGTGCCAGCTCGCCTCGGTGCGGACGATGGCGAGTGAGACCGGCCAGGAGCTCGAGCAGGTGGGAACGACGACGGCGCGCCCGCCGTGGTCGACGGTGCCCCTGGGCGCGCTCGCGGGCCGCCCCATCGAGCCCGCCAAGCGCTCCTCGATCCACGGCCGCCACCGCGAGCTCGGCGCCACCGTGCGCTGGGCCGGGGACTGGCGCCGCGCCTACGACTACGGCGACCCCGAGGGGGAGGCGCTTGCCGTCCACCGCGCCGCCGGCCTGATCGACGTCTCCACGCTCGGCAAGCTCCTCGTCCGCGGCCCCGAGGCGGGCGAGTTCCTCGACCGCCTCTACCCGAACCGCCTCTCGAACCTCAAGCCCGGCCGCATACGCTACGGCGTGCTCACCTCCGACGCCGGGCGGATCATGGACGATGGCACCATCGGCAGGCTCGACGAGGAGTCCTTCTACGTGACCACGACCTCGAGCGGCGCCGGCGCCGTCGAGCAGTGGTTCTCGTGGTGGCTGGCGGACTGGGAACTCGATGTCCATCTGAGCGACCTCACCCAGGCGCTGTCGGCGGTCAACCTCGCCGGCCCGCGCTCCCGGGACATCCTCAGCCGCCTCACCGACGCTGACTGCTCGGCCGGGGCCTTCGCCTACCTCGACTCCCGCCAGGCCCGGGTCGCCGGGGTGAGCTGCCTGCTCATGCGCATCGGGTTCGTGGGCGAGCTCGGCTACGAGATCCACTTCCCCGCCGCCTACGGCGAGGACGTTTGGGACGCCATCCTCGCCGCCGGGGCACCCGATGGCATCCGCCCCTTCGGGCTCGAGCCCCAGCGCATCCTGCGCCTCGAGAAGCAGCACATCATCGTCGGCCAGGACACCGACTCCGAGTCGACGCCCCTGGCCGCCGGGATGCCGTGGGCGGTCAAGCTCGACAAGGAGGAGGACTTCATCGGTAAATGGGCGCTCGCCCGCGCCACCGAGCACCCGGCCGAGACCGCCCTCGTCGGCTTCGCCCTGGCCGACGGATACGTGCCCACCGAGGGCGCGGTCGTGCTCGACGAGCGCGGCACCGCCGCCGGGCAAGTCACGAGCGCGCGGCGCTCGCGCGCGCTCGACCGGGTCATCGGCATGGCCTGGGTTCCCGCGGCGCTGGCCGGCGCGGGCACGAACATCACCATCGCCGACGACGGCCGGCGCCTCGAGGCCCGCGTGGTCACCGAGCCCTTCCACGACCCGGCCGGGGAGCTCCTGCGCTCGTGAGCCTCGCCTTCCTCACGCCCGACGCCGTGGGCGAGCGCGTCCTGGGCCGCAGCCCGATGGAGCGCCTCGCCCGCGCCGGCGGCGCGCGCATGGAGCAACGCGAGGGCTGGAACGTCGCTGTCGCCTACGCCAGCGGGGCCACCGGTCGCGTCGCCTTCGCCGACCGCTCGCACCTGCTCAAGCTCGAGCTCCAAGCCGAGCCCTCGGCGCTGGCCGGGATCGTCGCGGCGGCGAGCGGTGTTGATCGTGGGCTGGAACCGGGTCGCGCCGCGCGCTCGGAGGGTGCGTGGTGGTGCCCGGTGGCGCCCACGCGGGTGCTCGTACTCGCCGAGCCCGAGGACGCCGCGCGCATCCGGGCCGCCCTGGCGGGCGCCTGCGATGACGTGCCCAGCACCGTCACTGTGGCCGACCTCACCTGCGGTCTGGCCGCCCTCACCCTGGCCGGGCCGGGCGCCCGCGAACTCCTCGCTCGCTTCTGCGCCATCGACGCCCGCCCGGCTGTCATGCCCGTGGGTGCCTTCCGGCCGGGATCGGTGGCGCGCACCCCCGGCTACGTCCTGCGCGAGAACGACGAGCGCCTGCTCGTCCTCGTGGGCTGGGCCCTCGGCCACTACCTGTGGACGGTCGTGGCCGACGCCGCCGAGAACCTCGGCGGCGGGCCCGTGGGGGTCGACGCGCTGCTTTAGCGCTCCGAGCAGTGGCGGGAGGCGGGGGGCGCCACGTCGAGCGCGGGGTTGTGGTCGAAGAATCCGTTCGGCTTGAGCGCGAAGCCGATCTTCCCCACCGGCATCACCGGCCAGTCCTCGGGCCGGGGGATGTGGTGGTGCCCCATCGAGTACCAGAGCACTACGTCGGTGTCCTCGGTTTCGCGGTCGGCCTTGATCCAGGCGGGCAGGCCGTCGCCACCGGGGTGCTGGTTGGGGTAGTCGCCGGCCGCGAAGCGCTGGGTGGGGTCGTAGGGCGTGACCCACACATGCCCGGTGATGAACCCGGCGCGGGCGGCGAGGGCGGAATCGGGATGGGCGAAGCAGGCGGTGTTCTGTCCGGGCTCGAGCTTGTAGGCGACCGGGGTGCCGAGCCGGTTGCGGACCGACGGATTGACGATCTTCCAGTAGCGCGCCCGCGAGGGATCGACCATCCGCCCGCTCTGGCCCTCGCGGGCGAGCACGGTCTCGATGGGGCGCAAGGCGTTCCCCAGCGGGTTCTCGGGACCGAGGGGCACCGCCTCGGTGTCGACCTCGACCACCGAGTTGTGTAGCCCGTCCACCATCATGTCGAGGCGGACGTTGAAGAAGTGCTGGTGGTAGGGCGCGGTGAGGCCGGGCGCGACGAGGGTCGCGTGCGGCGTCGGCTCACCGGGCGTGGCGGCGCCGGTGGAGATGATTCCGGTGAGCTTGACCTCGGCCTCGATCGTCCCGTCCTGCTGGAAGTACCAGTAGTAGCCGTACTCGTAGTTGCCCACGGTGGCCACGAAGGAGACCACGAGGCGGCGGCTGCGCCGGACCTCGGTCTCGCCCGTGCGCCAGTCGGTGTGCTTCCAGAGCAGCGAGGAGTCCTCCTCGTGCAGGCAGACGGCGTTCTTCAGGGTCTGCGGCTCGCCGGCAGCGTCGGAGAGGACGGCGTCGAAGTAGCGGACCTCGCCCAGGCAGTCGCACCCGAGCTCGAGTGAGTTGGCGAGCACGCCGATCCCGTACTCGCCGATGTCGAAGGCCATCTTCCAGCTGTGGGTGGGGGCGACCTCGCCGTAGGGCACGACCATCTCCGAGAACGAGGCGCGGTAGAGGACGGGGCGGAGCTCGTCGCCGTCGTCGTAGGCCACGGTATGGAGCACGAGTCCCTCGCGGGCGGTGAATCCGATGCGCATCCGCCACTTCTGCCAGCGGATCTCGTGACCCTCGACGGTAAAGCTCGGGCCCTCGGGCTGCGTGATCTCGATCGGGCGCAGATCGTCGCGGAGCCCTTCCAGGTAGCGGGCTGCGTAATTGCCGCTCTCGGGGGGCAGCGGCGTCACGCCGTGGTCCTCGATCCGTACCACCTCCATCTTGGCCAGATCGACGAAGGCGATCAGGCCCTCGACGGGCCGCGCGTAGCCGTTGTCACCCTCCTCGCTGCGCACCCACGCCAAGGCGCGGCAGAACCGGGTCGCCGTACCCTCCGAGGAGCCCGCCGACCAGGGATCGATCATGAGCAGGTCGGGGTCGGTGATCCCGCGCTCGGCCAGCGCCGCGAGATACTCGGGGCAGCGCTTGAGCATCTCCTCGCACTCGACGAACTCCTCAGCCATGATCCGCGGCTGGACGCCCGGGAGAGCTCGCCACTCGGTGACCGCGCCGGCGTCGAGCGAAACCACGGCCTCGTGGACGGCGCCGTCGGCTCGGTCCATGACGATGGCGAAGGCCTGGCGCTCGACCGGCCCGGCCAGCGGCCAGTCGAGCACGTCGGACTTGCTCGGTTCGTGGAGCTCCACGGTCGAGAAGCGCACCGTGCCGGCCAGCTCACACTGAGCGCGGAGGACCTCCACCGCGCGAGCGATCTCCCGCGCGCTCAGCGGCTCGAGGGGGTGAGGGCCGGCGGGCGCGAGGGACTCGCGGTCGACGGCGGGGTGGGCGGTGTCGGTCATCGGATCGCTCCTCCCGCACGGCAATGAGGTAGGTGACAGTGTGCGCGCGGGGGTTCGGGGTGTCATTGGCCCAATGGCGAAGAATTGGTTCGGGCAATTGGGCCATACCAAAGGCCGGAACCGGCGCGGGCCCCGTCCGTGGTCGCCGTCAGGCGAGGACGAGCGAGCTGTGCCACCAGTCGAGCAACGCGAACACCCGCGCCCGCAGCTCGACGGCGCGCGCGGCGATGCCGGCGGCGAAGCGCTCCGGGTCGCCGGCGTGCCGGCGGGCGAACTCGGGCTCGGAGCTGGTCCAGTCGCCCCAGATCGCGGGGGTGACCTCGGGGTGGAACTGGACGGCGAGGCTCCGTCCGAGGCGGAAGGCCTGGAGGGCGGCGGGAGAGCGGGCGAGCTCGACCGCGGCCGGAGGGGCGGCGATGATCGAGTCGGAGTGCCAGGCGAGCCAGGGGCCGCGCAGCTCGGGGTGATCGCTCTCGGGCTCGACCCACCCGACCTCGGGCTCGGGCGCTCGGGCGACCTCACCGCCGCCCGCGAGGGCCAGGGCCTGCGCCCCGAAGCACACCCCCAGCACCGGCGTGTCGGCCGCGAGCGCGGCGCGCAGGAGTGCGGCGTGGCGGGCGATCCATTCCGGCTCGGGGGCGTAGGCGGAGTGGCTCGACCCCAGGCTGATCACCGCTGCCGGCGTCGCGGGATCGGGGGGCGGATCCCCCGCGTGGACCACCGCCCAGGCGATCCCGCGCACGTCAAGCCATTCGCCGATGAGTCCCGCGGGGTCATCCTCCTGATGCTCGACCACGACGACCGCCGGCGCGCTGCTCACTCGAGGAAGCCCCGGACGTAGCTGGCCGTGGCCTCGACGTGCTCGCGCATCCCCCGCTCGGCGGCGCGGGGATCCCCGCGCTTGATGGCGCGGACGATCTGCCCGTGCTGCTGGTCGGAGTGGCGCAGTGCCTGCTCCATCTGGGGGGTGGAGGCGAGCAGGTCGCTCAGGCGCAGCTGGGCCTGGGTGACGGCGCTGGCGACCGAGGGCGAGCGGGCGATGTCGGCGATGAGCAGGTGCAGGCGCCGGTCGGCGAAGCGGTAGCTGAGGGGCACGGCGTCTGGGAGGTCGGAGAGGGGAGCCGGGTCGTCGTGCTCGAGGTCGCCGTCCACGATCACGCGCTCGGTCGCGGGGAAGCTGACCCGCGGCGCGGCGGCGAGGACCTCGAGCGCGGCATCGAGCCGGACCGCGTCCTGCTCGGTGGCCCTGCTCGCCGCCAGCGCGGCCGCGCCGGGCTCGACGACGAGGCGGAAGTCGAGCGCGTCGAGCAGGTCATCGCCCATCTCGCGGGCGACGGCGCGCACCTGCTCGTCGGAGGGATCGGTCCGCCACTCGAGCACGTAGCTCCCGCCGCTGCGCCCGCGCAGGGTCTTCAGGTAGCCGGTGCGAGCCAGCGAGCGCAGCGCCTCGCGGACGGTCGGACGGCTGACCGCGAGCTGCTTGGCGAGCTCGCGCTCGGAGGGCAGGCGCTCACCGGGGAGCAGGAGCCCGAGCTTGACGAGCCTGAGGATGCTCTCGACCGTCTCCTCGAACACGTTGACCGAGCGCACCGGGCGCAGGGGCGAATCTTGCGGGGCGGTGGGCGCTTCGGCGGCCAGTTGGTCGCTCACGGTAGGTCCGGGGAGGTGACCCGTCGCCCGGGCGCGGCCAGGGCATCGTCGAACTCGCCGGCCTGCTGGCGGCGGCGGTGGACGATGGTCTCGAACACGTCGGGCCGCGAGTAGTGGCCGCTGACGTCGAACATCAGGCGCTCTTCGCGCACGCGCGACAACGCAGCGTCGGCGTAGAGGATGGTGTCGTCTCCCAGGGTTGGGGGCTCGATCCAGGTCCCGTCGGGAGCGGCGATGGCCGAGCCTCCGTCGAACGGGAGCTCGGGATGATCGGCGGCGATCTGCTCGAGCATCGGGAAGTCAGCGGGGATGTCAGACAGGGACAGCAGTCCGCTCACGGCCACAGAGTACACGCGGCCCTCGACGGCGATGAAGCGGGTGATGTCCCGCGTCAGCTCCGACCAGCCCGGCCAGGTCGAGACGTGAAGATCGACGCCGTCGCAGTACAGCGCATGGCGGGCCAGCGGCATCCAGTTCTCCCAGCAGCTCAGCCCAGCCACCCGCCAGCCCTTGAACTCGTGGGCGCGCAGCCCGTGTCCGTCGCCCCGGGCCCAGACCAGGCGCTCGTCGTGGGTGGGCACGAGCTTGCGGTGCGCTCCCACCATGCCGCGCTCGGGGTGGATCGCCACCAGGGTGCAGAAGGTGCTCCCGCGCGCGCACCCCGCGCCCCGCTCGGTGGCGCCAAGGAAGAGGAACATCCCGAGGTCGCCGGCCGCCTCGCGGATCATCGCCAGCTCGGGTCCTTCGAGCTCGACCGCGGCCTCGAGGTAGCGCGCGTAGGCCTGCTTCTGGAGCGGGTCGTCGAAGGCGGCGCCGTTGCTGCGGCAGATCCAGAACGGGTATCCGCACAGGAAGGTCTCCGGCAGCGCGACGAGCTCCGCGCCCCCGCGCGCCGCCCGCTCCATGAGCGTGATCACCCGCGCGGTGCTCCCGGCGGCGTCGAGCCACACCGGGCGCGACTGGATCGCGGCGATTCGCAACACCCTCAGTACATCTCGAAGTACTCGGTCTGCTCCCAATCGGTCACGTGCGAGAGGAACCGGTCGATCTCGAAGCGCTTGAGTGCGAGCATGTAGTCGACGAACGGGGCTCCGAAGGCCTCGCGGAAGAAGTCGTCCGCGGCGAGCAGGTCGACCGCCTCCATCAGGCTCCGGGGCAGCGGCGCCCGGTCGGCCTTGTAGGGCTCCTCCACCGCGGGTGGCGGCTCCAGGCCGCGCCGCACGCCGTCGAGGCCCGCCGCCACCTGCGAGGCCAGGTACAGGTAGGGGTTGGCGGCGGGATCGCCGACCCGGTTCTCGACGTGGGCCGAAGGCGAGCCCGGCTCGCCGATGACCCGCAGGAGCGCGCCCCGGTTCTCGAGCGCCCACGCGACGCGGTCGGGGGCGAAGGAGTCGGGGCGGTAGCGCTTGTAGCCCGTGATGGTCGGCGTGGTGAAGACCGAACCCGCGGTGGCGTGCTCGAGCAGCCCGGCGATCCAGTTCATCCCGACGGGCGAGAGGCGCTCACTGGGCTCGGCGGCGGCTGTGGCGAAGGCGTTCACGGGCGCGCCTTCGCCGAGGCTGCTCAGCGATTGGTGAACGTGCCAGCCCGTCGAGAAGAACTCGGGGAAGGCGGGGCGGGCCATGAAGGTCGCGTGATACCCCAGGCGCCGGCAGATCTGCTTGACCGCGGTGCGGAAGAGGAGCGCGTCGTCGGCCGGTGCCAGGCCCCGCTGGGGCGCGAAGGTGAACTCGATCTGGCCCGGTCCCCACTCGTCCTCGATCGTGAGCAGGGGCAAGCCGAGCTCGTGCAGGTGGTCCTCGATCGTGCTCAGGAGCTCGTGGATCTCGTCGCCTCGGTTCTCGGTCAGGTACTGGAAGCCGTGCGAGAGGCCGCTGACCCGGGGCGGGGTGGGGGGCCAGCCGCAGTCCTGGGTGGCGAGCATGGGATCGTCGAGGCGCATCACGTAGAACTCGATCTCGAGGCCCGCTACGAACTCGTAGCCGAGCGCGCCCAGGGCCTCGAGCTGGCGCCGGTAGACCTCGCGGGTCGAGAAGGGCACCGCGCGGCCGTTGGTGAAGTAGGCGTCCGAGAGCACCCAGCCGGTGTCGGGTACCCAGGGGAGGACGCGAAAGGTCGTTGGATCGGGAACCAGCACCCCGTCTGGGAGGCCGGTGAGCTCGGGCGCGCCGGCGAAGTTCCCGGCCGCGAAGGGCGGGACGATCGGGTGGTTGGTGGTGTCGAAGATGGCGGTCACGAGCTGGAAGTCCTTGCCCTCGCTCAGGCTGCGCCGGAACTCGGGGATGGTCAGGGTCTTGCCGCGCACGATCCCGTGCTGGTCACCCCAGCCGACGCGGACCCGGCGCAGGCGCTGGCGCTCGATGGTCTCGAGGACCTGGGCCGCGGCCTCCTCCTGGGCGCTGTCCCAGAGGCCGTGCTCGGCGATGAACCCGGCCCGCGGGACCGTGGCGGGGGCATCCTGCGGGATCACCTGCTCGGTTAGAGACATCGGCTTCCTCTCTGGTCGCGATCGAGACCGAGCCTACATTTGGACAAACGACTTGTCCATTGGCCCTCTGGCCAGAGATTGCGGGTGGGGTGCCCCCCGCTTGGCCAGTCGCTTCCTTGGCGTTGTGTGGTGGGTGTGGGCTGTGGTGCCGGGTTCGGAAGCAACTGGCCAGCGGTGGAGAACCCCACCCTCTCGCCTCGGCGCGCGGGGGGTCCGGGGCGCTATGTTGCGTGGTGGGCAATAGTGTTGCGCTGAGCGCTACACGCGGCTACGATCTCTGGCACGATGCGCGAGATCTTCCGTCCGCGACGCATGTGGCGCCGCCGCGGCGAGCTGAGAGACAGCTACGACGTGGTGATCATCGGCGGCGGCGCGCACGGGCTCGCCACCGCGTACCACCTCGGGCAGCTTGGAGTCAGAAACGTCGCCGTGCTCGAGCAGGGCTACATCGGCTCGGGCGCGGCGGGGCGCAACACAACGATCCTGCGTTCCAACTACAAGACCCCCGAGGGCGCCCGCTTCTACGATGCGAGCATCCGCATGTACGAGCGGCTCTCGGCGGAGCTCGACTTCAACGTGCTCTTCTCCCAGTGCGGCCACCTCACCCTGGCCCATTCGGATCGGGCCATGCTCGTGATGGCCAACCGGGCCGAGGTCAACCGTCTGCACGGGATCGACTCGCGCCTCGTCGACACCGCCGAGGTCAAGCGGCTGTGCCCTCCGCTAAACGTCTCCGAGGACGTCACCTATCCGATCGTGGGCGCGCTCTACCACCCGCCCGGCGGGATCATCCGCCACGACGCCGTGGTGTGGGGCTACGCCCGCGGCGCCGACCGCGCCGGGGTCGAGATCCACCCGAACACCGAGGTCCAGGGCCTTGACGTCTCGGGCGGGCGCGTCAACGGGGTGCGCACCAACCGCGGCACGATCGCCGCGGGCCAGGTGATCAGCGCCACCGCGGGCTGGAGCACGCTGGTGTGCGCGATGGCGGGAGTGGAACTGCCGATCACCACCCACATCCTCCAGGCCTGCGTGACCGAGCCCGTGAAGCCGCTGCTCGACGTGGTCATCGTCTCCTCTCAGATGCACGTCTACATCTCCCAGTCCGACCGGGGGGAGTTCGTGATGGGGTCGGAGATCGAGCCTTGGACGACCTATCGGATGCAGGGGACGCTGAACTTCCTCCAGGACCTGACCCGGCACACGCTCGAGCTCTTCCCCCAGCTCGAGCGCGCCCGCCTGCTGCGCAGCTGGGCGGGGCTGTGCGACCTCTCCCCCGATTACAGCCCGATCCTGGGCCGGACCGAGGTCGAGAACTTCCACGTCAGCGCCGGATGGGGGACGTACGGCTTCAAGGCCGCTCCCATCGTGGGCAAGACGCTGGCCGAGCTCGTCCACACCGGGCGCACGCCGGAGCTCATCGCGCCCTTCGCGCTCGAGCGCTTCTATGAGGACCGGCTCGTCTCCGAGCTCGCCGCGGCCGCGGTCAGCCACTGATGAGCCTGACCCCGGCGGCGCCGCCGCGCGGCGCCGACCACACCGGCCGGCTGCTCATCTCCTGTCCCGACGGTCCCGGGATCGTGGCCGCGATCTCGAGCTTTCTCTTCGAGCAGGGCGCGAACATCGTCGCCAACGACCAGTACTCGACCCACCCCGAGCACGGGACCTTCTTCATGCGTGCGGCCTTCTACCTGCCGGCGCTCGAGACCTCGGGCGGCGGGCGGGTCCGCTTCGAGGCGGCGCTCGACGAGCTCGCTCGGCGCTTCGCGATGGAGTGGCGGATCTCCTACGCCCACGAGCGCAGGCGTGTGGCGCTGATGGCCTCGCGCGAGGATCACTGCCTGCTCGACCTGCTTTGGCGCCGGCGCCGCGGGGAGCTCGAGATGGACATCGACTGCGTGATCTCCAACCACGACGACGCGCGCGCCGAGGTCGAGGCGCTCGGCGTCCCCTACCACCACATCCCGGTGGCGCCGGCGCACAAGGGCGATGCCGAAGGCCGCGCACTGGAGCACATCGCGGGCCGCGTCGACCTCGTAGTCCTCGCGCGCTACATGCAGATCCTCAGCGCGGACTTCCTCGAGCGCGTCGCCTGTCCGGTCATCAATATCCACCACTCCTTCCTCCCCGCCTTCGCCGGTGCCGACCCCTACCGCCGCGCCTTCGACCGCGGGGTCAAGCTCATCGGCGCGACCGCGCACTACGCCACCGCCGAACTCGACGCCGGCCCGATCATCGAGCAGGACGTGCAGCGCGTGGGCCACGGCTACACGCTCGAGGATCTCGTGCGCGTCGGCCGCGACCTCGAGCGCCTCGTCCTCGCCCGCGCCGTGCGCAGCCACCTCGACGACCGCGTGCTCGTCCACGAGGGCCGGACGATCGTGTTCTGATCTGCGCTCAGGCCCCGGGCGGGCCGCCGGGGCTCGGGGCATGATGACGCGCTGGGCTTTGCGCAGGTTTGGTGCGTGAACCTGTGCAGAGCCCGGAGCGCCTACTCGGGTCAGCTAGTACGTCCGTCGATAGGGCCTTGATGGGATCAAGCTCCGACCCGGCACCGAACGCGGCCTTTCAGGAACACCGCAGCACCGAGAACCTCACCGTGCACGTGCTGTGGATGACGTCGGGTCTTGGTTGCGACGGTGACTCGGTGGCGATGACCGCGGCGACGACGCCGAGCATCGAGGACCTGATCGCGCAGGCGATCCCGGGGATGCCGAAGGTCGTCCTGCACCACCCGCTGCTCGCCTACGAGGTCGGCAGCGAGTTCATGCAGGCTTGGTATGACGCGGAGGAAGGGCTCCTGGGTCCCTACATCCTCGTGGTCGAGGGGTCGATCCCCAACGAGCTCATCAACGGCGAGGGCCACTGGTCGGGGCTGGGAGACAACCCCGAGACCGGGCAGCCGATCACCACCAACGAGTGGGTCGATCGCCTGGCGCCGAAGGCCGCCGCCGTCGTCGCCGTGGGCACGTGCGCCACCTACGGCGGGATCCCGGCCATGAAGAACAACCCCACGGGGGCGATGGGCCTGCCCGACTACATGGGGTGGCGCTGGCGCTCGAGGTCGGGCCTGCCCATCATCTGCATTCCCGGGTGCCCGGCGCAGCCCGACAACATGACCGAGACGCTGCTCTACCTGGTGCTCCACCTGGGAGGGCTGGCGCCCGCCCCGGAGCTCGACGAGCAGCTGCGGCCCAAGTGGCTGTTCGGGCGCACGACCCGGGAGAGCTGTAGCCGCGCCGGGTACACCGAGCAGGGAAGATTCGCCACCGAGTACGGAAACGACACGCGGTGCCTGGTCAAGCTCGGCTGTAAGGGACCGGTGGCCAAGTGCAACGTGCCCACCCGAGGCTGGGTGAACGGCGTCGGCGGATGCCCCAACGTGGGCGGCATCTGCATCGCGTGCACGATGCCCGGCTTCCCTGACAAGTACATGCCGTTCATGGATCCCGACCGGTGGGGAAACGCCGCCGCCGACTTCCAGCGCTTCACCTACGGGCCCGTGTTCCGCTACTTCCGGAAGCTGAACCTCGAGCGGCGCTACGAGCGCGAGCCGGACTGGCGCCATCCCAAGCCCGAGCTGACGAGCGGGTACGTGAAGAAATGGTGATGGATCGCTAGCCGATGGCCACCCTCGGAGAGCTACTGCGCCTGATCGAGATCAACCTCGAAGCGCTACGCAAAGCCCTGTTTCGGCAGTACATCCGCGTGGTCGCACGGCTGCTGCGCCGCGACCAGCTCGTGGCCGGCTCCGAGCGCAAGTTCCGCGCCCTGCTCGAGTCCGCGCCGGACGCCGTGGTCATCGTCGACTGGCACGGCCACATCAAGCTCGTCAACGCGCAGGCCGAGAAGCTGTTCGGGTGGCCGCGGGCCGAGATCGTCGGCCAGAACGTCAGCGCGCTCATCCCCAAGGCATTCCGGGCCACCCACCGCGAGCACATCAAGAGCTATCTCGCCACCGCGTCGCCCCGACCCATGGGGCGCGATCAGGAGCTCCACGGACTGCGTAAGGACGGCAGCGTGTTCCCGGTCGAGATCAGCCTCGGCCCGCTCCAGACCGAGGAGGGCCTGCTCGTCTCGGCGGCGATCCGCGACATCACCGACCGCAAGCGCGCCGAGGCGGCGCTGCGCGAAGCCGAGGAGCGCTTCCGCACGGCATTCGAGGAGGCCCCGGTGGGCATGGCCCTGGCCGGGTTGGACGGCCGGATCGTGCACGTGAACCGCTCGATGTGCGAGATCACCGGTCATTCGAGCGAGCAGCTCGAGGCCACCTCGCTGGCGTCGATCACCCACCCCGACGACGTCACCGCCGACCTCGAGGAGATGCAGCGGCTGATCGACGGCGAGATCGCCCACTACCGCGCCGAGCGGCGCTACCTCCACGCCGCCGGTCACCCGGTCCCGATCGACCTGAGCGCCGCCGTAATCCGCGACGACGCGGGCGAGGCTCGGCACTTCCTGATCCAGGCCCACGACATCACCGAGCGCAAGCGCTTCGAGGGTCAGCTCCAGTACCTGGCCGACCATGACCCGCTCACCAGCATGTTCAACCGGCGCCGGTTCGAGCACGAGCTCGACCGGGAGCTCGCACGGGCGGTCCGCTACCAGAGCCCGGGCGCGCTGCTCGCCATCGACCTCGACCACTTCAAGTACGTCAACGACGCGCTCGGCCATTCGGTCGGAGACGAGCTCATCACCAGGGTGGGCGGGATCTTCCGCTCCCGGCTGCGCAACACCGACATCATCGCCCGTCTCGGCGGAGACGAGTTCGCCGTGATCCTGCCCGGGGCCGACGAGCGCGAGGCGGTCCTGGTGGCGGACAAGCTGCTCCACGTCCTGCGCCAGGAGGCGCGGTCTCCGGAGGCGTCCGAGCGGGTCAAACGGGTGACCGCGACGGTGGGCATCGCCCTCTTCGGCGATGCGCCGATGACCGGCGAGGAGCTGCTGGTGGAGGCGGACATCGCCATGTACGACGCCAAGGAGGCCGGCCGCGACCGCTACGAGATCTACGACGTGGCGCGTAACCGTCACGGCCGCATGCACGCCCGTCTGACCTGGGTCGACCGGATTCGCGAAGCGATCGAGCACGACCGCTTCGTCCTGCACGCCCAGCCCATCCTCTCGCTCGCGGGCGACCCGGTGCCGCGACTCGAGCTCCTGATCCGCATGCTGGGGGAGGGGGACGACCTGATTCCCCCCGGCACCTTCCTCTACATCGCCGAGCGCTTCGACCTGATCCAGGCCATCGATCGCTGGGTCATACGACGCGCGATCGCGCTGCTCGCCGCTCAGAACCGGGCCGGCCGCCCAGTCCACATCTCGCTCAACCTGTCGGCCAAGTCGGTGACCGATCCAGAGCTTCCCGCCTTCGTGACCGCGGAGCTCGCCGCGGCGGGCATCGACGGTCGCGGGCTGTGCGTCGAGGTGACCGAGACGGCGGCGATCGTCAACGTCGATCGCGCCAAGCACTTCGCCCACACGCTCGAGGAGCTCGGCTGCGAGTTCGCCCTCGACGACTTCGGCGCCGGGTTCGCCTCCTTCTACTACCTCAAACACATGGTGTTCGACTACGTCAAGATCGACGGGGAGTTCATCCATGACCTGCCCGCGAGCAGGGTCAACCAGCTCGTGGTGCGCTCGGTGGTGGACATCGCCCGTGGGCTCGGGAAGCGCACGATCGCCGAGTTCGTCGGCGATCAGGAGACCCAGGACCTGCTCGCCCGCTACGGCGTCGACTACGCGCAGGGCTTCCACGTGGCCAAGCCGCAGCCGCTCGAGCTCCTTGACCTGAACCATCCCAGCTGGTCGCGGGAGATCGCCGGCTGCTAAACTAATGCTTGCCAGCAAGCAAGTATCTAGGAGAGCAGTTTGCCCGCCCCAACGCCGTCAGCGAAGGATCTTGATCTCGACACCGCCGCCCGGCTGCGGGCGTCGATCGGGAAGCTCTCGCGGCGGCTGAGACCGACCGCGGCGGGGGCGGCCGCCGGGCTCACCCCGACCCGGATCTCCGTCCTCTTCACGATCGCCCGCCTCGGGCCGATCCGGCTCTCCGAGCTCGCCGAGGAGGAGGGCCTGAACCCGACCATGCTCTCCCGGGTCATCGCCGACTTCGCCGAGTCGGGCCTCCTCACGCGGGTGAGCGATCCCGACGACCGGCGGGCCGCCGTCGTCCAGATCACGGCGGCGGGGCGCAAGCTGTGCGAGCGCATGCGCGCCGAGCGGACCGACGTTCTCGAGATCGCGCTCGCGTCGCTGGAGCCCAAGGATCGGCGCGCCGTCGAGCAGGCCCTGCCCGTGCTCGAGCGGCTCGCCCACGGCCTGAAGGGTCGTCGCGGATGACGCGCGTCAAGCGCGCGGGGCGGATCACCTTCGCGTCACTCTCCATCCCCAACTACCGCCGGTATATCAGCGGCCAGTCGATCTCCCTGATCGGTACCTGGATGCAGATGACGGCGCAGTCGTGGCTCGTGCTCACGCTCACGCATTCGAGCACCGCGCTCGGCATCATCATCGCGCTCCAGACGCTCCCCGTGCTCCTGCTCGGCCCCTACGGCGGGGTGATCGCCGACCGCATCGACAAGCGGCGCCTGATGATCGCGCTCCAGACCGCGATGGGCCTCCAGGCCCTCACGCTCGGATTGCTGACGGTCACCGGCATGGTCAAGGTGTGGGAGATCGGTGTGCTCGCCGTCCTGCTCGGACTCAACAACGCCTTCGAGAACCCCGCCCGCCAGTCCTTCATGCTCGAGCTCGTCGGCCCGGAGCACCTGCGCAACGCGGTGAGCTTGAACTCGGTGCTCGTCAACGTGGCGCGCTCGGTGGGCCCGGCGGTGGCCGGCATCCTCATCGCGACGGTGGGCGACGGCGTGTGCTTCCTGGTCAACGCCGCGAGCTTCGTCGCCGTCGTCGCCTCGCTGGTGACGATGGACCGCCGGGCGCTCAAGCCGACTCCGCCCACGCACCGCGAGCGCGGCCAACTGCGCGAGGGCCTGCGCTACGTGCGCTCGCACCGCGAGCTCGGCATCCCGCTCCTGATGATGGCCGCCGTCGGCTGCCTCACCTACGAGTTCCAGGTCACGCTCCCAGTCATGGCGAGCCGCGGCCTGCACTCCGGCGCGACCGGATTCGGCTTCATGACGGCGGCCATGGGCGTCGGCGCGGTGGCCGGCGGTCTCGTCGTCGCCGCCCGCGGCAAGACCGGCCTGCCGCCCCTCGTTCTCGCGGCCACCGCCTTCGGGGGCGCCATGACCCTCGCCGCGTTCGCCCCGAGCCTCGCCCTGGAGCTCGTCGCCCTCGCCCTGGCCGGCGCCGCGAGCATCTCCTTCATGTCGACGGCGAACTCGACCCTTCAGCTCGGAGCGGCGCCGTCGATGCGCGGCCGGGTGATGGCGCTGTGGTTCGTCGCCTTCCAGGGCTCGACCCCGATCGGCGGCCCGATCGTCGGCTGGGTCATGGCCGTAGCCGGGGCGCGCGCCGGGCTCGGGCTGGGAGCCATTACGTGCCTGGTGGTGGCGATGCTTGGTGCGGCCGCGTGGCGGGCCGAGCGTCGGCCCGCGGCGGCCACGGCCGTGTTCGAGTAGGGCTCGGGGGCGGATTCAGGAACTGATACCTTCGGCCGTGGGATCCGTGCTCTGGGAGATTGACGCGTGTCAAGTGAGCGTAGGATGAGCGCCGAGCGGCGACGGCCGATAACGGTGGCTCTTGTCGACGACGAGCCGATGTTCCGCACCGCCTTGGGCCAGGCGCTGTCGGACGCGGGGCTCGAGCTCGTGGGCGAAAGCGGCGACGCCGCAGAGGCGATCGAGCTCGAGATCTTCACGCTCCTGGCCAGTGGCAATAGCAACCAAGACATCGGACGCGAGCTCGCCCTCAGCAGCAACACGGTCTCCAACCACATCGCGAGCATTCTCGACAAGCTCCACCTCGACAACCGCATCCAGGCCGCAGTCGAAGGCGTGCGCTCGGGAATGTCCTGAGATGAAGATCCGCGCCGCCGTGCTGGAGGAGTTCGCCGCCCCGCTGAACGTGACCGATGTCGACCTCGCTGAACCCCAGGCGGGTGAGGTGCTCGTGCGCCTCGAGGCGTGCGGCATCTGCCACACGGACATGTACACGGCCTCCGGGGTCGATCCCTCCGGGTATGCGCCGACCGTGCTCGGGCACGAGGGGGCGGGCGTGGTGGAGCGGACCGGGGAGGGGGTCAAAAGCCTGTCGCCCGGCGACCATGTGGTCACCCTGTTCTCGCCTCAATGCCGCGAGTGCGTCCACTGCCTGAGCCCGAGGACGAACCTGTGCCTGGCCATCCGCGAGCAGCAGAATCGCGGCTACCTCCCCGACGGGACCACGCGCCTGGCGCGCGATGGCGAGCCGATCCGCCACTTCATGGGCACGAGCACCTTCGCCGAGTACACGGTGATGCCCGAGATCGCGCTCGCCCACGTCCCCGCCGAGGCGCCACCCGACCGCGCCTGCCTGTTCGCCTGTGGCCTCTCGACCGGGCTCGGCGCCGCCATGTTCACCGCCCGGGTCGAGCCGGGGTCGACGTGCGTGGTCTTCGGCGCGGGAATGGTGGGCCTCGGCGCCGTGGCCGGCTGTCGCCTCCAGGGAGCCGAGCGGATCATCTGCGTAGACCTCTCGGACGAGCGGCTCGAGCTCGCGCGCGGTCAGGGCGCGACCGACACGTGGATCGGCGGAGCGGACACCGTCGCGCGCGTGCTCGAGGAGACCGGTGGGTTTGGCGCCGACTACACCTTCGAGGCGACCGGGCTGGTGGCCGTCATGCGCCAAGCGGTCGAGGCGGCGCGCATGGGGTGGGGGCTGTGCACGATCGCCGGGGTGGCGGGCAAGGGCGAGACCCTCGACATCATCCCCCGCTATCTGATCACCGGCCGGCGGGTGTGCGGCTCGTCCTTCGGCGGGGTGAAGGGGCGCGACCAGGTGCCCGAGCTCGTGCAGCGCTACCTCGACGGGGACATCGACGTCGACCCCTTCGTCTCGCACCGGGTCAGCCTCGACGAGGTCAACCACGGCTTCGAACTCATGGAGCGCCAGGACGGGATCCGCAGCGTGATCGAGTTCAGCTAGAACCAGGACGTGGCGACGAGGTACGCGCTCGCTCCCACGCCGATGAGGAGGACGGTCGCGCGCAGCGTCTCGGGGGCGAGCCTGCGCACGACCGAGACGCCTGTCCGCCCGCCGACCATCGTGGCGGGGGCGAGCACGGCGATGGCCGGCCAGCTCACGGGCCCGAGGACGACGAAGAGCACGGCGGCGAGAACGTTGACGACCATGATGAGCAGCCGGTTGAGCGCGTTCAGACGCTGGATGTCGTCGATCACGAAGAGACCGAGGATGGCGAGCAGGAGGATGCCGGCGGCGGCGCCGAAGTACGCCGCATAGGCGCAGGCGAGCGCCACCGCGAGGTGGAACCCGGCGACCCGGACGCGCGCCGCGCGCCCCGGTCGCTGGGAGAGCATGCGGCTGACTTGGGGCTGGAGCGCGAGCAGCGCGCAGGCGAGGATCACCAGCGCGGGGACCACGTCGTGGAAGGTCGCGGGCGAGGCGAGCTCGAGCGCGGCGACGCCCGCTGAGCCGCCGAGGAGCGACGCCGGGATTAGCTGGAGGATGCGCCGGCGGGTGCCGGCGAGCTCGGGAAGGTAGCCCTGGACGATGGCGACATAACCGGGGCACTGGGCCACGGTGTTCGAGAGGTTCGCGGTCAGCGGGGGCAGCCCGAAGGCGACGAGGGCGGGAAAGATGATCAGCGACCCTCCGCCCGCGGCCGCGTTGAGCGCGCCCGCCCCGAGGCCGAGGATCCCCAGCTCGATCAGCTCGGGCGCGCCCCAGATCACGGAGCGCGCTGGCTCTCGACCGCCAGCTGTTGGGGCGCCAGCCCGCGCTCCGCTCCGATCACCTGCATCACCGCGTTGATGAGCGCCAGGTGGGTGAACGCCTGCGGGAAGTTGCCGAGGTGGCGACCGGTGTGGGAGTCGATCTCCTCGGCGTAGAGCTGAAGGTCGCTGGCCAGCGAGAGGAGCTTCTCGCACAGCGCCCGGGCCCGCTCCTCCTCGCCGATGATGACCAGGGCGGAGACGAGCCAGAAGGAGCAGATGGTGAACGTCCCCTCCTCGCCGGCTAGGCCGTCATCGGTCTCCTCGACCCGGTAGCGCAGCACCAGGTCCTCCTCGGTGAGCTCATCAGCGATCGCGAGCACGGTGGCGCGCACGCGGTCATCGTCCCCGGGAAGCAGGCCGACAAGGGGGATGAGGAGGACCGAGGCGTCGAGGGCGGTGGTCTCGTAATGGGCGACGAAAACGCCGCGCTCGTCGACGGCGTGGGCGAGGACGTCGGCCTTGATCTCCTCGGCCGCCTTGTCCCAGCGCACCGCCTGCGCGATCTCGCCGCGCACCTGGGCGAGGCGGGCGCCGCAGTAGGCCGCGAGCCAGCACATGACCTTGGAGGCCGTGAAGTGCTTGGGCTCGCCCCGCACCTCCCCCATCCCGCGATCGGGTTCCTTCCAGTGCTTGAGTGCGGACTCGACCTGGTCGACGACGATTGTCCACAGCCGGTCCTCGAGGCGGTCGCGCTCGCGCATGTAGAGGTAGATGGAGCCGACGATGGCACCCCAGACGTCGTGCTGCTCCTGCTCGTAGGCGGCGTTCCCGATCCTCACCGGGCGGGCGCCCTCGTAGCCCGAGAGGTGATCTAGGAGCGCCTCGTCGAGGGCGCGGGCGCCGTCGATTCCGTACATGATCTGCGTCTCGCCGCTCCCCTCGGCGATGTCGGCGATGAAGTAGAAGAAGTCGTTGGCCTCCCAGTCGAGACCGAGGGTGTACAGGGCCCACAGGGTGAACGCCGAATCGCGCAGCCACGTGTAGCGGTAGTCCCAGTTGCGCTCACCCCCCGGAGTCTCGGGCAGCGAGGTCGTAGCCGCAGCGGCGATGGCGCCGGTGGGCGCCCAGGTGAGGCCCTTGAGGGTGAGCGCCGAGCGCTGGAGGGCGGCCCGCCAAGGGTGGTCGGGGAAGCGCCCGCGGTTGAGCCAGTGCTGCCAGTGATGCGCGGTCCAGGTCATCCGCTCGCGCGCGTCCATGACCGAGGTCGGAGGGGCGTGCTCGCTCCAGGACAGGGCCACGAAGCGCCATTCGCCGGCCTTGACCAGGGTGCGGGCGGTGGCCGAGGGGCCTTCGAAGCCGATGTTGAGGTCGGAGGTGAGCTGGAGCTTGACGTTGGATCCGGTGCCGTTGGCGATCGCCTCGTGGTAACCGCTCCCGGCGTATTTCCATTCCGCCGGCGAGCGCCCGTAGTCGAACACGGGGGAGCAGTCCATGCGGAGCTGGACTTCGCCGTTGACACAACGAACCATGCGCAGCAGCACGTGATCGGCGTCGTAGTCCGTCGGAGCCCGGCGGTGGGACGTCGAGCGCTCGTTCTCGTGGTGCCAGCTCCCGATGAGCAGGGCGTCGCGGACGATGAGCCACCCACCCGGCGTCCACCAGCTCGTCTCGAGGATCAAGGTTCCGGGGATGTACCGGCGGGCGGCGGGGACCTCGACGCCCGCGGGGCCGATCCGGAAGGTGCCGGCGTCGCGATCGAGCGTGGCCCCGAACACGCTCGGCGAGTCCATCCGCGGCACGCACATCCATTCGACGCTGCCCCCGGGGGCGACGAGCGCCGTGACCTCGCAGTCCGAGAGGAAGCCATAGTCGGCGATGGGCGGAAACGGGGAGGCTCCCGCGCCGTGCATGGGCAGCAGATCAGCCACGGCCTGCCCGTTGGTCGATCCTCATGGCGCGATCGTCTCACGTCTGAGCGGATCTCGGCATGCCGAGGGCGCCTCGGTATAACTCGTGCAAGCGCGCGCGGCGGCCTTCGTGCGGCCGTCTCGAGGCGCCTCGCGCCTTTTCAAGCGGGGCCCCGTGTCCCAAAGCGAACCATGAGTGCGCTTTGGGACAGCTTGTGTTGTTTCCGTGGGTGGGGTGGTCGGCTGGGGTGAGGCGCACGCCGCGCCGTGCCTAGGGTTGCGGTTGTTCGATGACCGGAATCGAGAGGAGTGGACACGGCGCGCGCGGAATAGGGTGGTTTCGCGGGGCTGGTCGGCCGCGACCTCGAGGTCGTCGCGCGCGAGTTCGGCTGAGGGTCGCGTTACACAACCCACACCAGGCAGAGGAAACTGAACGCGGGCCCGCTCGGCGCCAGCCCCCCGCCCGTCCCGGCGCAAACGCCATGACCTCGACCAGGCGCGCGACCGGGTCGTGGACGTCGGCACGGGGCGATTTGGGACACCGGCCCCCGGGCGCGTCCCGCGCTACGGAGCGCGCGGCGCTCTTCACGCGCTGTGTCGTGCAACCCCCTACGGCGCGCCGGGCATGCCGAACGTGCCCTTGAGCGTGCGCGCGAGGTTGCGGGCACGATCGGTGCCGCGGCGACCGGCCCACGGATGCGGTCCCATGGCCCACGGGTGCCAACCGAGCGTGCCGTAATGCTCGCGCAGCATCGCCTTGAGCTCGCCACGATGATCTCCGCACGCGTAGCGTGTCCTCCCGTACATCCCGCGGCCGAACCAGGTCAGCCAGTGACCGGGGTCGGCATCGACGTACTCTCCGTGCCGCAGATCCAGCAGCTGCCGCTCAAGTGCGTTCTGAGTCTCCGCATCGGGACGCGTATCACAGAACTCACACCTGAAGATGCAGGCGACCGGCATGTTAAAGAAACAGACTACCCCCGAAACCGTCGTCGAGCGGAGCGGGCGCCGGAATTAACTACGCATTCATGTCAGAACAGGAACCCCCGAGCAGCGAGACTGGCCCCACGGCCGAAGTGAGCGACGGGCGGCCTTCCCGGTGGCTGGTGGCGGTCCGCTATGGCATCCCCGCTGCGATGGTCACGGGCGGCGTCGTCCTCGCTGTGGTCGGATCCGGTGACCAGGGCATCGAAGGGTTCGCCATGGCCGTGGGCGGCGGCCTGTCGGTGCTGCTCCTCAACGTCCTCTACCGCGTCGGCGTGCGCGGCGAGGCCGAGCGCGAGCAGGAGGAGGACGCGCGCAGGTACTACACCGAGCACGGGGTGTGGCCGCCGGAGCCGGACGGAGGCTGAGTGAGCTCAGCGGTCGAGCTCGCCCCCCCACGCCACGAAGGGCGGGTCGGGTTCGCCGGTGAACCAGTAGGCGCCCTCGCGGAGCCGGGCCGCCAGGTCGGCGCTCCACTTCGCCTCGCCTTCGAGCCGGGCCTGGGTCAGGCGCAGGTGCTCGGCGACGGTATCCGGCACCCCGTGGGATCGCTGGAGGTGCTCGAGGGCGAACTCGTTCGACTTCCCTAGGGCCGCGATCTGCTCGACCCGGTTCTCGAGCGCGGCGATCACCTCCTCGCGCGTGAGCACCCAGGCGAAGCCCCAGGCGGCGAGGAGGTTGGTGGGCGCGAAGGGCTCGACCTCCCAGAGCGCGGGCCGCAGGAGCTGGAGGAACTCGGACTCGCCGTCGGGGGTTAGGCGGTAGGAAGTCCGCGCCGGGCGGCCGCCCTGGGCCTCGGTGCCGACCTCCTCGAGGAAGCCCTCGCGGGTCAGCGTGCGCAGAGCGTTATAGACCGAACCGGGATTGAGGTGGGCCCACTCGTCGGCGCGCCAGCTCGCGAGCTCGCGGCGGACGAAGTAGCCGTGGACGGGCTGGAAGATGCGCACGACTCCAAGGATCAGGAGGCGGTTCACCGACACGCTCGCAAGCCTACTTGACAAGAATGACTATTCAAGATTGAATAACCAGCGTTGATAGTCAAACTTGACGAGCGAGACGGATAGGGAGGAGACCGATGATCAAAGCCCGCGGGCTGACCAAGAGCTACCGGACCCGCACCGGCACGGTCGAAGCGGTGAAGGGGGTGGACATCGACG
>Ga0302325_10001744_pt1 | contig 54673 bp, 44 predicted proteins | sample Palsa_T0_2_FD_201948 | JGI IMG/M metagenome (GOLD analysis project Ga0302325, IMG submission 201948) | Peat permafrost microbial communities from Stordalen Mire near Abisko, Sweden - Palsa_T0_2 | ecosystem: Environmental > Terrestrial > Soil > Palsa > Peat permafrost | place: Sweden: Abisko... | reverse complement strand
GAAGGCCGGCGACGTTCGCGACAGCTCCCTGCGGGTGCCTCCGGGCGTCAGTGGCACCGTCATCGGGGCCAAGGTCTTCAGCCGCAAGGGCGTGGAGAAGGACGAGCGGGCCAAGCAGATTGAGTCTATGGAGGAGGCGAAGCTCCTCAAGGACCAGAACGACGAGATCAAGGTCATCCAGGACAGCGCCATGGCCCGGCTGCGCAAGCTGCTCCACGGCAAGGAAGTGGAGGGCAAGCTCATCGACGACAAGGGCAAGGTCCTCCTGAAGAAGGGTGACGCGCTCAACGACGAGCTCCTGGCCGAGGTGCCGTACCGGTACTGGGCCGAAATCACCGTCGGCGACCCGACCGACTCCAAGGTGCGCGACATCCTGCGCAACCTGGAGGACCAGAAGGAGGCGGTGAAGCTCGTCTTCGGCGAGAAGATTGCCCGCATCAAGAAGGGCGACGAGCTGCCTCCCGGCGTCATCAAGATGGTCAAGGTGTACGTGGCCATCAAGCGCAAGCTAGCGGTGGGCGACAAGATGGCCGGCCGCCACGGCAACAAGGGCGTGGTGTCGCGCATCCTCCCCGAGGAGGACATGCCCTACCTCGAGGACGGACGACCGGTGGACCTGGTCCTCAACCCCTTGGGCGTCCCGAGCCGGATGAACATCGGGCAGATTCTGGAAACCCACCTCGGCTGGGCGGCACGCGGCCTGGGCGAGCGGCTCCAGACCTACATCGCCGAGAAGTGGAGCGGCGACGAGCTGCGCAAGCAGCTCAAGCGCATCTACGACGACAAGGCCTTCGGGGACTTCATCGACGGCGTGTCGGACAAGGAAGTGGTGTCGCTCTGCCAGAGGCTGCGGCCGGGCATCCACGTCTCGACGCCGGTCTTCGACGGAGCCCGGGAGACGGAAATCCACCAGCTGCTCGACGAGGCCAACCTCCCGCGGTCGGGGCAGATGGTGCTCTTCGACGGACGCACCGGAGACCCCTTCGACCAGAACGTCACGGTGGGCGTGATGTACATGCTCAAGCTCCACCACCTGGTGGACGAGAAGATTCACGCCCGCAGCATCGGTCCCTACAGCCTGGTCACCCAGCAGCCGCTGGGCGGAAAGGCGCAGTTCGGCGGTCAGCGGCTCGGCGAGATGGAAGTGTGGGCCATGGAGGCCTACGGCGCCGCCTACACCCTCCAGGAGTTCCTGACGGTGAAGTCGGACGACGTGGTGGGGCGCACCCGGATGTACGAGGCCATCGTCAAGGGCGACAACGTCCTCGAGTCCGGCCTTCCGGAGTCGTTCAACGTCTTGCTCAAGGAGCTGCAGAGCTTGGGGATGGACGTCGAGCTCCTGGAGACGGCGCCGCCCGAACGGGTGCGCACGCCCCCCTCGGACAGCGGGGCGCTGAAAAAGACGGGCTCCGACGCTTGAGGGCGACGGAGCCTGCGGTGAGCGGAGGCCCGGGGTGGAGCGACCCCGGGGCTCGTACAGAGAATGAATTCGAGGGTGCCCAGGCAGGTTTGGTTTCGAGGGCACCCATGGCGGAAGCAAGCAAGATTTCGGAGGCAACGTGAAGGACATCTTCAACTTCTTCGAGAAGCCGAAGGATCCGCTGTCGTTTGCAGCGATTCGGGTGGGCATCGCCTCTCCGGACAAGATTCGGCAGTGGTCGCATGGCGAGGTGAAGAAGCCCGAGACCATCAACTACCGGACCTTCAAGCCGGAGCGGGACGGGCTGTTCTGCGCCCGCATCTTCGGTCCGGTGAAGGACTACGAGTGCAACTGCGGCAAGTACAAGCGCATGAAGCACCGGGGAGTGGTCTGTGAGAAGTGCGGCGTGGAAGTCATCCAGTCCAAGGTGCGCCGCGAGCGGCTGGGCCACATCACCCTGGCCACGCCGGTGGCACACATCTGGTTTCTGAAGAGCTTGCCCAGCCGCATCGGCAACCTGCTCGACATCACGCTCAAGGACCTGGAGAAGGTCCTCTACTGCGAGAGCTACATCGTCATCGACCCGAAGAGCACGCCGTTGCTCAAGGGCGAGCTGCTCGGCGAAGAGAAGATGCAGCGTCACTTCCAGGAGTTTGGAGAGGACAGCTTCAGCGCCGGGATGGGTGGCGAAGCGGTGCGCGAGATGCTGCGCAGCATCGACGTCCACAAGCTCTCCGAGGAGCTCCGTCGTGACATGCGGGAGACGAACAGCGAGGCGAAGCGCAAGAAGATTGCCAAGCGCCTCAAGGTCGTCGAGGCCTTCCGCATCAGCGGCAACAAGCCGGAGTGGATGATGCTCGATGTGATTCCGGTCATTCCGCCGGATCTGCGCCCACTCGTCCCCCTCGATGGTGGCCGGTTTGCCACCAGCGACCTGAACGACCTCTACCGCCGGGTCATCAACCGCAACAACCGGCTGAAGCGGCTCCAGGAGCTCAACGCCCCGGACATCATCATCCGCAACGAGAAGCGGATGCTGCAGGAGGCGGTCGACGCCCTCTTCGACAACGGCCGTCGCGGCAAGACCATCACCGGCCCGAACAAGCGCCCGCTCAAGTCGCTCTCGGACATGCTCAAGGGCAAGCAGGGGCGTTTCCGCCAGAACCTGCTCGGCAAGCGCGTCGACTACTCCGGCCGCTCGGTCATCGTCGTCGGCCCGGAGCTGAAGCTGCACCAGTGCGGCCTGCCGAAGATCATGGCCCTCGAGCTCTTCAAGCCCTTCATCTACAACAAGCTGGAAGAGAAGGGCTACGTCACCACCATCAAGAGCGCCAAGAAGATGGTGGAGCGCGAGCGCCCCGAGGTGTGGGACATCCTGGAGGAGGTCATCCGGGAGCACCCGGTGATGCTCAACCGCGCCCCGACGCTGCACCGACTGGGCATGCAGGCCTTCGAGCCGGTCCTCATCGAGGGCAAGGCCATCCAGCTTCATCCCTTGGTGTGCGCCGCCTTCAACGCCGACTTCGACGGCGACCAGATGGCAGTCCACGTCCCGCTCTCCGTCGAGGCCCAGATGGAGGCGCGGGTGCTGATGATGTCCACCAACAACATCCTCAGCCCGGCCAACGGCAAGCCGATCATCGTCCCCACCCAGGACATGGTGCTCGGCATCTACTACCTCACCCGGCCACGCGAGTTCGCCAAGGGGGAGGGCCGCGTCTTCGCCTCACCGGACGAGGTGCGTGCCGCCTATGACCACAGCGAGGTCGACCTGCAGGCCAAGGTGGTCTGCCGCATCGAGGGTGTCCGCAAGGAGACCACCGTCGGTCGCGTCCTGTTCTGGGACATCGTTCCCCGCAAGGTGGGCTTCGACGCCATCAACAAGGTGCTGGACAAGAAGCAGCTCGGCGTCCTCATCGACACCTGCTACCGGGTCACCGGAGAGAAGGAGACGGTGCTGCTCGCCGACCGAATCCGCTCCCTGGGCTACACCCATGCCACCAAGGCCGGCATCTCCATCGCCTTGAAGGACATGATCATCCCGCCGCGGAAGCAGGAGTTCCTCGACTACGCGCGCAAGGAAGTGTCCGAAATCGAGAACCAGTACCTCGAGGGCCTCATCACCGACGGTGAGCGCTACAACAAGGTCATCGACATCTGGGCCGAGGTCACCGAGAAGGTGGCCGGCGAGATGATGCAGCAGATCTCCCAGGAGGAGGTCAGCGGGGAGAACCTGGCCGGCAAGCGCGAGACGCGCAAGCAGCCCTCCTTCAACCCCATCTACATCATGGCGGACTCCGGGGCGCGCGGTAGCGCCCAGCAAATCCGTCAGCTGGCGGGTATGCGCGGACTGATGGCCAAGCCCTCGGGCGAAATCATCGAGACGCCCATCACCGCCAACTTCCGCGAGGGGTTGTCGGTGCTCCAGTACTTCATCTCCACCCACGGAGCCCGCAAGGGCCTGGCGGACACGGCGCTGAAGACGGCCAACTCCGGCTACCTCACCCGTCGCTTGGTGGACGTGGCCCAGGACGCCATCATCACCGAGTATGACTGCGGCACGATGGACGGCCTCTTCATCGGGGCACTCGTCGAAGGCGGCGAGGTCATCGAGCCCTTGGGCGAGCGCATCCTCGGCCGGGTGGCCCTGGACGACATCCATGACCCGGTGACCGGCGAAGTGCTGGTGCGGGCCAACGAGGAAGTCGACGAGGCCCGGGTGAGCAAGGTCGAGAACAGCGGCCTGGACAAGGTGAAAATCCGCAGCGTGCTCACCTGCCAGGCGCGGCGCGGAATCTGCGTGGAGTGCTACGGGCGCGACCTGGCCCGGGGCCGCAAGGTGAGCATCGGCGAGGCGGTGGGCGTCATTGCAGCACAGTCCATCGGCGAGCCGGGAACGCAGCTCACCATGCGCACCTTCCACATCGGCGGCGCCGCCACGCGGCGAGCCGAGCAGTCCTCGCTGGAGAGCCGCAACGCCGGAACGGTGCGCTTCGCCAACCTGAGCACCGTCCGCCGCGCGGACGGGACGGCGGTGGCCATGAATCGCAACGGCGAGGTGCTCATCGTCGACGACTCCGGCCGAGAGCGAGAGCGCTACCAGGTCATCTACGGCGCCAAGCTGATGGTCAAGGACGGCCAGCGGCTCGACGGCCCGACGCTGCTCGCGGAGTGGGACCCGTTCGCCACGCCGCTGCTCACCGAGGTCCCCGGTCTGGTGCGCTTCGACGACATCATCGAAGGCGTCACCATGTCCGAGACGCTCGACGAGGTGACCGGCCTTTCACGAAAGACCATCATCGAGTCCAAGGACCCGGACGCGCGGCCGCGCATCGCACTGCGGAACGAGGCAGGCGAGGTGCTCAACCTCGCGAGCGGACAGCCGGCCAGCTATTACCTGCCGCAGGGAAGCATCATCACGGTGAACGATGGCGACACCATCACCGCTGGTGAGGTCATCGCCAAGGCGCCGCGAGAGACGACCAAGACCAAGGACATCACCGGTGGTCTGCCGCGGGTGGCCGAGCTCTTCGAGGCCCGGAAGCCGAAGGACCACGCGGTCATCGCCGAAATCGACGGCGTCGTCTCCTTCGGCAAGGACACCAAGGGCAAGCGCAAGCTCATCATCACCCCCGAGGTGAATGGCGAGCTGCGCACCGACCTGGCCAAGGAGTACCTCATCTCCAAGGGCAAGCACATCAGCGTGCATGCCGGAGACAAGGTGCGCGCCGGCGAGCCGATGATGGACGGTGCGGCGAACCCGCACGACATCCTCAAGGTGCTCGGCGAGAAGGAGCTGGCCCGCTACCTGGTGGACGAGGTGCAGGAGGTGTACCGCCTGCAGGGCGTGAAGATTAACGACAAGCACATCGAGACCATCGTCCGGCAGATGCTGCGCCGGGTGCGCGTCACCGACGTGGGCGACACCGCCTTCCTCGTCGACGAGCAGGTGGAGAAGTGGGTCTTCGAGGAGGAGAACGAGAAAATCATGACCGCCGGCCACCGTCCGGCGGTGGGTGAGCCGCTGCTTCTGGGCATCACCAAGGCCTCGCTCTCCACCGAGTCGTTCATCTCCGCCTCGAGCTTCCAGGAGACCACCAAGGTGCTCACCGAGGCGGCCATCAACGGGAAGGTCGACTACCTGCGCGGACTCAAGGAGAACGTCATCATGGGTCGGCTCATCCCGGCCGGGACGGGCCTCGCGCAGTACAAGCAGCTGGACCTCGAGGTCGAGAGCCCCACCGACGAGATTACCCAGGTGGAGGCGGCGCTGGCCGCGAGTCACGAGGACGCAGGCTCGCTCCCGCCCCTGGAGCTCCCGCCGCCCGCCGCGTCGCGGGCCCCTGGCGCGGCCTAAGGCCTTCGCCGAGGGACGCAAAGCTTGACGGGGCTGCTCCGTACTCTCCTTGTAGGGAGGGACGGAGCAGCCCCTTCGTTTTGGGGGCCCGCAGTCAACCGAGAGGGAGGACGACGATGCTCAAGGTGGGAGACGCGGCGCCCGACTTCGAGGGCGTGGACTGCAACGGCCGGCCCATCCGCCTGCGCGACTTCCGCGGACGGCGGGTGGTGCTCTTCTTCTTTCCCAAGGCCTTCACCCCGGGTTGCACGAGCGAGGTGCGCCACTTCCGCGACAACCAGGCCCGGCTAGGCGAGCTCGGCGCGGCGCTGATTGGCGTCTCGGTGGACAACGTCGAGACCCAGTGCGCCTTCGCCAAGGCCGAGCGCGTCGAGTTTCCCCTCTTGGGAGACCCCGACCGCCGGCTGAGCGGACTCTTCGGCGTCCTCTGGCCCTTGGTACGGCTGGACCGCCGGGTGACATTCGTCCTTGGCCCCACGGGCGTGGTGGAGGACGTCATCCACCACGAGGTGCGCGTCTCAGCGCACCTGGACGACGTCCTCGAGACACTGAAGAAGAAGGGCAGCCCCGGGGCCCCGCCCGCGCGCTGAAGGGGCCTTCTGCGGGGCACGCGTTTTCCGGGCCTGGCCGCTCGGCAGGCGACAGCCTCGCGCCTGCGGCCAAGCTCCGCCTGGGTTATGGGAAATAAAGGCACACACACGGCAAGAGGAGTGTTTACGCATGGCGTCCACGGATGAGGTGAAGGTGCACGAAGGCCTCGAGGGCGTGGTGGTGACGCGCACGCGCCTGAGCCGCGTCGATGGCGAGGCCGGCGAGCTCGTCATCGCTGGCTCGCGCGTCGAGGACTTGGCCGGGAAGGTGCCCTTCGAGGCCGTCTGCGCAAAGCTGTGGGAGCGACCGGCAGTGGACCTGGGGCCAATGCGGTCGCAGGCCTTCGCCCGGCTCTCCAGCCTCGGAGACGCCCTGGAGGCCGCCGAGCCGATGGATGCCCTCCGCGCGTCCGTGGCCCACCTCACCTCCAAGTCCACGCCCGACGAGGTGACGGCAGCGGCCGCCGTCTTTGCCGCGGCCTGGCAGCGCCGACGCGACGGCAAGGCGCCGGTGCCACCCGAGCCCGGGCTGTCACACGCCGCGGACCTCCTGCGGATGGTGCGCGGCGAGCCTGCGCCCGCCTCGCTGGTCCGCGGGCTGGACACCTACCTCTCCACGGTGGTGGACCATGGGCTCAACGCTTCGACTTTCACCGCACGCGTCATCGCCTCCACCGGCTCGGACTTGGTGTCGGCCGTGGTGGGAGCAATTGGTGCGCTCAAGGGGCCGCTTCACGGAGGAGCGCCGGGACCCGTCCTGGACATGCTCGAGGCGGTGGGCGCTCCGGAGCGCGCCGAGGCGTGGCTAGGCGCGGAGCTGACCGCCGGCCGACGCATCATGGGGATGGGCCACCGCATCTACCGTGTCCGCGACCCCCGCGCGGCGGTGCTGGAGTCGGCCGTGGAGCGGCTGGAGGCAGCCGGCGTGCACACCGCCAGGCTGCGACTGGCCCGCGCCGTGGAGCGAGCCGCCACCGAGGTGCTCGCCGCACGCCATCCCGAGCGCTCGCTGAAGGCCAACGTGGAGTTCTACACCGCGGTGCTGCTCGACGTGGTGGGCATCCCCCGTGGCCTCTTCACGCCCATCTTCGCCGCCGGTCGCGTCGCCGGCTGGTGCGCCCACGTCGAGGAGCAGCGCCGTACCGGGCGTCTCATTCGGCCGGATTCGCTCTACATCGGCCCGCTTCCCTGACGCTGCCCCGCGCCCCGGGGCCTCTCTACATTCCGCAGGCGTGGAGGATGTCCGGGTGCCTTTGTGCGAGGTACTCCTCGCGCGACAGCCGTTGCCCGCTCGCCTCGTCGAAGAGGGGCATCCCTCCGGGGTACATGCTTCCCCGGGGCGAGCCAAACCCGTCCAGCCCGTGGGCCTCGAGGTACTGCTCGATGCAGCCCTTCTGCGCGGCCGTCCAGACAGGGGAGGGTGCCTTCTGTGGCGCCTCGACGGAGGTGGGTTTCGGGGCCACTGACGCTGCAGGCGCGGCGACGGGCGCCTGGCAGGCACCGGCGAGGAGGAGCAAACCGAGGGCCGAAGGACGCATCCTTGGCCGCGGAGTCTAGCGCAAGCGGCTTGGTGGAGGGGCGGGGCGCGAGGCTGGACGCCTTGTCTCTCTTTCCGGAAACACCCAAGGGGCCATGTTGACGCACGCGTGTTAGGCAAACGCGAGATGGACGGGGCCATCATCATCGGGATGGGCGGACTTGGCTGTCCGGCCAGTCTCGCCCTGGCGCAGGGCGGCGTCCGCCGTCTGACGCTTGTCGACGGCGACACCGTGGCGCTCTCCAACCTTCCCCGGCAGCCCTGGTACCGGACGGCGGACGTGGGAAAGCCCAAGGTGGAGGTGGCGGCCCAGCGCCTCCTCGAGGCCTTTCCCAACCTCAGCGTGTCCACCATCGTCGCGCACGCCGGGCCCGGGACGGTGGAGGCGCTCGTGGAAGGCCACGACGTCGCCATCGACGGGACAGACAGCGTGGCGTCCAAGTACCTCCTCTCAGACGCGGTGGCCCGCACGGGCGTGCCGCTGGTGTTTGGCGGGGTGGTGCAATTCGAGGCTCGCGTCTTCCGCATCCGTCCCGAGGGCCCCTGCCTGCGCTGCCTCTTCGGGGAAGCGCCCAGCGAGGACGAGGTGCCCAGCTGCGCCCGCGCCGGCGTCCTCGGGGCCTTGGCCGGCGTGGCGGGCGCGCTCCAGGCCCGGCTGGCGCTGGCCCCAAGCGACGTGCCCGGGGAGGCCCTGCTTCACGTCCTCGACGCCCGCGGCGAGTTGCGGGTGCGCGTGCTGCGCGTTCTGCGAGTGCCCGGGTGCAAGGGGTGCGCGGCGCAGGAGGAAGCCGCGTGAGGGCCGCCCCCTCGGCCGTCGTCGACATCCGGGCCGAGGTGTGCCCGATGACGTACGTGCGCACGAAGCTTGCCCTCGAGGCGCTCGAGCCAGGCCAGGTGCTGGAAGTCCGCCTCCGCGGCGAGGAACCGCGCCGCAACGTGCCGGCCAGCGCCCAGGAGGAGGGCCATACCGTCCTGTCGCTCGAGTCCCAGCCGGATGGCTCCGACGTCCTCTTGCTTCTTAAGGGAGGCTGAGGGTGGCCCTCGCTGATGCACAAATCGAGCGCTACTCCCGGCTGGTGCTGCTGCGGGGCGTCGGCGGGCGAGGGCAGGAGGCGCTCCTCTCGGTGGGTGCGCGTCTACAGGCAAGTGGCCCGGCGCTGCTGACGGCGGCCGCCTACCTCGGCGCCGCCGGGACGCCCATCGAGGGCCCAGCGCTTGCGCTCGGAGAGGGGGACGCGGGGTTTCTCGTCCGGGCAAGCGAGCTCGGGCAGAAGGCCGCGCCCGTCCTGCGCGCGGCGCTAGAGCAACTCAATGCAGACGCCACGCGGGCCCCGGTGCGCGCCGGCTCGCTGGTGGCGCTTCCGGATGGCTGTCTCGGCGCCCGCCCGCTGGTGGCCGTGGGCCGGCGCGGCGGGCGGTGGGTGCTGTGGGCGGCGAATGCCGAGGCCTGCGCCGCATGCTTGGCGAGCGCCGTCGAGGGCGCGGAGGCGCCGGGAGAGGGTGCCGAGGCGATTCAGGCCGGGGCGCTGGCGGCGCTTCTCTTTCAGCGCCTGGTGCTGGGGCTTGGGCCGTCGCTGTCCGGCATGGGGATGGCGGCGGATGGACGGATGGAGGTGCTGGACGTCCCGGAGTGTCCTCACCCCCGGCCCGTGCCAGCGTCCGTCCTGGCCGAGGCCGTGCGTCACCTCGAGGGCTGCGCCCCGGAGGAGGGGTGCGGCGTCGTCTTGGAAGGGCCGCGCGGCATGCGCTGGGTGCCGCTTCGCAACGCCTACGGCACCTGGAAGGAGCACGACGCAGAGGCTTTCCCGCGGAGTCCCAGGACGGCATTCCTCTTCGAGCCGACGGAGTGGCTAAAGCTGTTGCGCGAGGCGGATGCAGCGAGCGAGCGCGTGGCCTTCATCGTCCACGCACACCCCGAGGGGCCGGCGGCCTTCTCCGCCGAGGACAGGGCGCGGGCTGCCCCCGGCGGCCTTCCGCTGTTTCCCGACGTCGGCTACCTCGTCGTCGCCCTCCGCGAAGGCCTCGCTGAGAAGGCCGTCCAGGTGCGCTGGCAGGCCGGCGCTTTCCGGGAGTGGCCATTATTCTTGCCCAGCTGAAGTGAGCTGACGCTTCGCGTCACGATTTGTCAAACCCCGGTAATTCGTGTAGGGAAGGCCGCCTCTTTGTGCCGTCGGGACACCCAAATCGGGCTCTCTGGACGGCCCAGTTCCCGCTCAACCGGGGAGTTTCCTCTCCATGGCTCCGAATCAAGGTTTCACTCTGTGGCTCACCGGAATGTCGGGAGCTGGCAAGACGACGCTTGCCGACTACGTCGCCGCCCGCCTGCGGCAGGTGGGCCGTCTCGTGGAAGTCCTCGACGAGAATGACATCGCGGACGACCTCTGGGGTGGCACCACCGACGTGAAGGAAGAGCGCAACGTCGCCGTGCGACGGATGGGCTACGTGGCCTCGCTCCTGTCGCGAAACCAGGTGGCGGTGCTGGCCGCCGCGGTGAGCCCCTACAAGCCCGGCCGGGAGGAGAACCGCCGTCTTATCGGCCGGTACCTCGAGGTGTACGTCGACTGTCCGACGGAGAAGCTCATCTCCAGGGACACCACCGGGAAGTACAAGAAGGCCCTCGGGGGGGAGATTCCCAATTTCATCGGCATCACCGAGCCCTACGAGCCGCCCGTCTCGCCGGAAGTCACCATTCGCTCGGACGTGGACTCGGTGGAGGCCGGAGCGCTGCGTATTTTTCAGGCGCTCCTCGACCTCGGCCACCTCACGCCCGAGGACATGAAAGTCATCACCGGAAAGCGTGCCAAGAGCACGCCGGCCGGCAAGAAGGCGCGGGCCCACGACAAGGGCGCGCGCAGCCGCCCGGTGGCCCGCGCAGCCCGGATGGCGAAGCGCAGCAAGCCCGCCAAGAAGTCCGGCAAGGGCAAGCACTAGCCAGGGGAGAGAAGCGTGCTCGCGCCCGAGCGGTTGGCAGGGCTCGGCGCCGCGGCCGCGCCCAAGCTTGCGCGGATGCGGGCTTCCTTGTCGGACCTCGGGTCCGTCCTGGTGGCCTTCTCCGGCGGCGTGGACTCCACCTTCGTCCTCCGGGTGGCGGTGGACGTCCTTGGCCCGAGGGCCGTGGCCCTCACCGCCATCTCGGCCAGCGTGGCCCCCGAGGAGCGCCTGGAGGCGGCGCGCCTGGCGGAGCTCCTCGGCGCGCGGCACATCCTCGTGGATTCGGCGGAGGTGCAGAACCCCGCCTACCGAAGGAACCCCACCGACCGCTGCTACTTCTGCAAGTCCGAGCTCTACTCGCTCTGCGAGCGGACGCGCGCGGAGCTCGGTCTGGCCGCGGTGGTGGATGGCTTCAATGCCGACGACACGCGCGACCACCGGCCTGGCCACCGCGCGGCGGAGGAGGCACGCGTGCATTCGCCTCTGGCCGAGGCCGGCCTCACCAAGGACGAGATTCGAGCCCTGAGCCACGCGGCCGGCCTTCCCACCTGGGACAAGCCGGCCATGCCGTGCCTGGCCTCGAGAATTCCCTACGGGACGAGCGTCACCGAGGAACGGCTCTTCCAGGTGGGGTCCGCCGAGTCCGAGCTCCGCGCCCTGGGGCTTCGCACCTTCCGGGTGCGCTACCACGGCGACATCGCGCGGCTGGAGGTCTCCGCCGAGGAGGTGGCGCGCTTTTCGGACGCCGAGTTTCGCGAGCGGGTGAACACGGCGCTGCGGGGCCGCGGCTTCAAGTACGTCGCGCTTGACCTCGAGCCCTTTCGCTCCGGCCGGCTCAACGAGGCGGCGGGCATTCCAAAGGCCGCGTCCTGAGGCGTGCCGGCGCGCGGGCCCTCGCCGCCGGGGTGTGCGCCGGCCTGGCGGCGGCTCCGGTGCTGGCCGACGATGCGCCGAGGCTCGACCACCGGGGCTCCCTGGGCATCATCGTGGGGGCGGGCGTCTCCTTCGAGGACACGGTGCTCGTGCACGGCGTCCCGGAGGACGGCCGCGCGCCGCTCCTCCAGGCCGAAGTCAGCCTCCCGCTCGGCGTGCAGGGAAATGAGTGGACGCTCGGGGTGAGCGCCGCCTTCCTCAGCCGTCCCACGGTGGCCGTGCTGGGCGGCGTGCGTGCCTACTTCGGCGAGGAGATGTGGAAGACATTCGTCACCGTGGAGGGCACGCTGCATTTGACGCCCGCGGTGAGCGCCGGGCCGCGGATGGGCTTCGGCGTCCAGTGTGACTTCTCGCAGGTGGCGGGGGCCTTCATTCACCTCGCCGCCGAGGCCACGGCGGGGCAAGGCATCCGCTTCGGGGCCACGGCGCTCGCCGGGCTTCAATTCCGGACGTACATCTTCGAGTAAAAGTTGACGTTTGGACGTCTTGTGCGATTTTGTGGTTAAAGGTAGGGAAAATCGTACATGCCCACACAATCCCGGCTGACTTCGGTGGTGTTTCGGCTAACCAAGGAGCGACTCGAGGCGCTGAAGGCCCTCTCGCGCACCTCCCGCATCCGGCAGAGCGAGTACCTGCGCGAAGCCATCGCGGACTTACTCACCAAGTACTCGGTGCCGGCCGAGCTGCCCACCCTCGGCGAGCAGCACCACTAGCTCCCGTCGAAGGGCGGCCCGTCCGGAAGGTGCCCACCCACCTGGGCGTCGAAGGGCCCGAGGCCGCCGTAGTGCAGCGCCCAGAGGACGAGCCCTTTCGCGGGTGCGAGAAGGCCAGAAAACCGAGTCTGCGCCTCGAGTGCCGCGCGCCAGGCCTCGAGGCTGAGCTGCCCCGAGGCCAAGAGGGCTGCGCCGCCGACGAGTGCCCGCACCTGGTAGCGGCCGAAGCCGCTTCCGGAAAGCCGTAGCTCCCACAGTCCCTCCGCAAGCGAGTGAAGCGCCACCTGCCGCAAGGTGCGCGGGCGGCGAACGCTGGAAGCGGCGTGAAAGGCGAAGAAGTCGTGCGTCCCCACCGCGGTGCGCAGCGCCTCTTCCAGCGCCTGCGGGTAAACGCCCGCTGCGCCGAGGCGCGCGTCGCCGCGCACGTCCCAGGCATAGGCGGCCCATCCCTCGTCTGCCGCGCCCAGAGAGACTCGGTAGCGGTACTCCTTCTCGCTCGCGCTCCACTGCGCATGAAAGCCCGGCGGCGCCGGGGCTGCGGCCACCACGCCCCAGTCCGGGCCCTGTAGGCGCAAGGCCAGCGCCGGAAGGTCCGTCCCGTGCGGGACGCGGAGGCTGGCCACCTGCTGGCGCGCGTGGACGCCGCGGTCGGTGCGTCCGGCGGCGGCCAGTCCGGCGGGAATGCCGCAGGCTGCGAGCGCCTCCTCCACGGCTTCCTGGACGGTGGGGCCCTCGGGCTGGCGCTGCCAGCCGCGGAAGCGCGTCCCGCGGTACCACAGCCAGAGCGCGGCGCGAAGTGAAGGCACGAGGGAGGAAGGGACGACGCGCCGGGCCAGGGCCAGAGAGACTTTCCCCGCTGCGGCCGGGCGACCCTAGAATACCGAGCCTTCCCCGCGCCCCCCTCAAATGGATTCACGTCCCAAGCAACCGGATGCCCCGCTCGGCGGCGACTGGCTCTACCGCCAGGGCGGTCTCGTGCTCGGGCCCATCAGCGGCGCCGAGCTGGTGAAGCGCCTCTTCGACGGGGCGCTGGACGGCCAAACCGAAGTCACGCTGGTGGGGACGCAGCGGTTTCGGCCCATCTCCGACACCGAGGCGCTGCGACTCTTTCTGGCCAAGGCCCAGGCCAAGTGGCGCGTCGACGCCCTCGACCGGCGCGTCCGCAAGCAGGCGGCCAAGGTGCGCAACGTCCGGCTGGCCGGGGTGCTGGCCGTGGCCGCCGTGGGAGCCGGAGGGGCCTGGGCCGGCGCGCGCTACCTGGCGGTTCACAACCCCTGGCGCAAGGACACAGGCGAGCCCACCATCTCCGTCGAGGCACCCACCATCACCCTGGCCCGCGCGCGCCGCCGTGACGAGGACTTGGTGGACTACCCACTGGACCGAAACGGAGTCAGCGCTCGACCGGGCCGGCCGGGCCAGGCAGGTCTCAACCGTGGCTCCGTGCAACACGGCCCCGGGCAGCCGGCGGAGGCCGACGCGGATGGACTCAACACCGCTCCGCAGTTTGACCGGGCAGCCATCATGGCGGTGGTGGCGCAGAAGCAGCGAGCGCTCTACCCCTGCTTTGCCGAGGAGGCGCGGCGAGCCCCGGGCCTGAGCGCGCGCATCCCGGTGGAGTTCACCATCGGCAACGACGGCCACGTCACCAAGGTGTGGGTCGACCATGCCCAGTACCAGGAAGGACCGCTGCCGGACTGCCTTCTGCGTGAGCTTCAGAAGTGGCCCTTCCACCCCTACGAGGGGGAGCGGGCCAACGTCGGGCTGTCCTTCACCGTCGGGCGGACGGGGTGAGCGGGGCAGCCACGGCCAGCGGGGAGGCGACGGGGCTGCGCTCGACGGTGGCCGCCGCTGCCCGGCGCTTCAAGTCCTCCTGGTTCGAGCTCGGCCGGCTCCTGGTGCAGGTGCGCGCCGCCAACGCCTGGGAAGGCTGGGGCTTCGACTCCTTCGAGGCCTACTGCACGGGCGAGCTCCACATCAGGCGGGCAACCGCCGAGAAGCTTCTGCGCAGCTATGGCTTCTTGAAGCGGCACGAGCGGGAGGAGCCGACGGAGCCGGAGCGCGCGCCCGCCTTCGAGGTCGTCACCGTCCTGGCCGACGCCGAGGAGCGCGGGCAGCTCACCGAGCGCGACTATGCCCGCGTGCGCGATGCCATCTGGGACCCGGGCCGTCCACAGGCCGAGCTCCGCCGGGAGCTCACCGAGCGATTTCCTGCTCCGGAGAGGACGGTGGATGCCGCGGCGCAGCTACGCAGGTTTGCGCTGACGGCACGCCGGCTGGCGACCGACCTCCGGGCGAGCCACCGGGTGCCCGCCGCGGCCAAGCGGACCGCCGAGGCCCTGGCCGACGAGCTCGAATCCCTCCTGGAGACGCGCTGAGCACCAGGTAGGACATCCGCCCGCGGGGGGTGGCCCTACGGGCCTCGGGGTGTTTGCCCCAGAGGCCATCAGGCGCGAAGCAAGGGGTCGACGCGCGCCAAAGGCCGCGTATAGTCGGTTTCAGTGTTGGTCCGGGAGATGACCCCGTCCCGGGCTGTACTAGGGTTGTCGGAAGGGGAGAGTCGAGGTTAGCTCCTCCCTTGGAGGTCAGTCGGTGAAGGCCAAGGAGCACACAGTCAACCTCTCCTGCTCGTTCTGCGGAAAGTCGCAGCGCGAGGTGAGAAAGCTGATCGCGGGCCCGACGGTCTACATCTGCGACGAGTGCATCAAGCTGTGCAACGACATCATCGCGGAGGAGAACGACCGCGAGGCGGGCAAGCCGCAGATTTCGCTGCCCACGCCGACGGAGATTAAGGCCTTCCTCGACGACTACGTGGTGGGCCAGGACCACGCCAAGAAGGTCCTCGCCGTCGCCGTCTACAACCACTACAAGCGCATCTACCAGAAGCGGCCCCCGGCTCGGCCGCGTCCCGGCGTCAAGCCGAGCGGCCACGAGGATGTGGAGCTGAGCAAGAGCAACATCCTCCTCGTCGGACCGACGGGCAGCGGCAAGACACTCCTGGCCCAGAGCCTGGCCCGCTTCCTCAACGTGCCCTTCACCATCGCCGACGCCACGAGCCTCACCGAGGCCGGCTACGTGGGCGAGGACGTCGAGAACATCATCCAGAACCTGCTCCACAACGCCGACTACGACGTGGAGAAGGCGGCCCGGGGCATCGTCTACATCGACGAAATCGACAAGATTGCCCGCAAGGGCGACACCCCGTCGGTCACCCGCGACGTCGGCGGCGAGGGCGTGCAGCAGGCGCTGCTCAAAATCATCGAGGGCACCCGGGCCAACGTCACGCCACGGGGAGGCAAGAAGTACAACCAGCAGGAATACGTCCAGGTCGACACCACCAACATCCTCTTCATCTGTGGCGGTGCCTTCCACGGCATCGACGCCATCATCCGGCGCCGGGTGGGGGAGAAGGGCCTGGGCTTCGGGGCGAAAATCGCCCACAAGGACGACCGCAGCGTCGGCGAGCTGCTCCGCCTGGTCGAGCCCGAGGACTTGATGAAGTTCGGGATGATTCCCGAATTCGTGGGACGGCTGCCGGTGGTGGCCACCCTCAATGACTTGCGCGAGGACGACCTGGTCACCATCCTCACCCAGCCCAAGAATGCGCTGGTGAAGCAGTACCAGAAGATGTTCGAGATGGAGAAGGTGAAGCTCAGCTTCACCAAGGAGTCCCTGCGCGCCATCGCCCGCGAAGCGATGCGCCGGAACTCCGGGGCCCGCGGCCTCCGGGCTATCATGGAGGACGCGATGCTCGACATCATGTACGACGTCCCCTACCGCGAAGGCGTCCGGGAGTGCCGCATCACCGCCGAGGTGGTGACGCGACGAGAGCCGCCGCAGCTCGTGCTGGAGAAGGAAAAGAAGACGGCCTGAGGCGCCGCCCGCGTCTCGGCCGTGTGGCTTTTCCGTCAGCTGCGCCCGCGAGGAGGCGCCCTGGACGTGCGGAGGGTCGCGCCCGCTTAGCTTCGACGCGACTCGACGGCCTTGCGCAAGGCCTCGCCTCGCTTTCGGAGCTGGCCCGAGGGGTCGTTGGCCGCGAGCTCCTCCCACTCGAGAATCGGCCGAATCTCGACCTCGTTCTCCTGGAACGGGCTGCGCTTCAGCCATTCCACCGCTTCGTCCACCGACTTCACCTGCCACAGCCAGAAGCCGGCGATGAGCTCCTTCGTCTCGCTGAAGGGCCCATCGATGACGGTTTTCTTCGAGCCCTGGAAGCGCACGCGCTTGCCTTTGGAGCTCGCCTGAAGGCCCTCGGCAGCGAGCAGGACGCCCGCCTTCAGGAGCTCCTCGTTGAAGGGTCCCATCTCGGCGAGCCCCCTCTCCGAGGGCGGGGCTCCGGACTCAGACTCCTTTGTCGCCTTCACGATGACCATGACGCGCATGGGGGTGCCTCTCCTTCTTGGGTGTGGGCCCCGAAGGGGCCGTTTCTCCCTCGTCGCACGAGGCTCCCCGAAATCGACAACGCCCCGGGGCCGCCCGTCAAGGAGCTGGAAGGACGAAGGAATGCGCCCAGACGACGAGACGACGGTGCGGCCAGTGGGCCTAAGGGGGTTTCGCCTTCTCAGGACTGCGTCACGCGGACGGTGGTCTTCATCTCGCGCCCGGTGGCCGGGTCGTGGGCGCGCATGGTGAGGATGCCCTCGATGTTGACGTCGAACGTAATCTCCACCTGCACCTCGCCGGCCGGTGCCGGGCGGATGCCGGAGAAGGTGAACTCGCCGAGCAAGTCGTTGTGGGCCACCTCGTCGTGGTCCCCCTGGAAGATGCGCACCGCGAGCTCGGTCTGCTCGTCGAAGCTGGTGGTGGCGCGCAGCTGCTTGGCGTTGGGGATGGCGGCGTTGCGCGCGAAGACGACGTGAAAGGCGCCCCCGGCCTTCTCCAGGCCGATGGCCATGGGGATGACGTCCAAGAGCTGGAGCTTGAGGTTGGTGTCGTCCTCGAGCGAGTGCGCGTAGAGGGCCGCTCCGATGGCCACCGCCTCGTCGGGGTGGACGCCCTTGGAGGGCGATTTTCCGAAGAAGCGGGTGAGCCGCTGCTGCACCACCGGCATCCGTGTCTGTCCGCCGACCAGCATCACCTCGTCCACCGCCTTGGTGGAGACGCCGGAATCGACCAGCACCCTGGCCACAATCTGCAGCGTGCGGTCGACGAGCGACGTCGTCAGCTCCTCGAGCATGGTGCGGGTGAACTTCATCTCGATGTTGAGGGGCTGACCCTGCGCGGTCATGGTGATGAAGGGAATGTTGAAGGGGGCCTCCTCGCGCGTGGAGAGGTCGCACTTCGTGCGCTCGGAGAGGTCCTTGATGCGCTGCATGGCCACCGGGTCACCGGAGAGGTCGATGCCCGTCTTGTTGGCGAAGTCGGAGAGCACGTAGTGGATGACGGCGTTGTCGAAGTCGATGCCGCCGAGGAAGATGTCGCCGCCGGTGGCCTTCACCTCGAAGACGCGGTCGCGAATCTCGATGATGCTCACGTCGAAGGTGCCGCCGCCGAGGTCGTAGATGACGACCGTCTGCCGCAGGTGCTTGCCCACGCCGTAGGCCAGGGCGGCGGCGGTGGGCTCGTTGATGATGCGAACCACTTCCAGGTCGATGAGCTTGCCGGCGTCCTTCACCGTCTGCCGCTGCCGGTCATTGAAGTAGGCCGGGACGGTGACCACCGCCCGCTTCACCGGCGTCCGCAGGTAGTTGGAGGCGACGTCGCGAATCTTGTTCAGAATCCGCGCCGAGACCTCCTGCAGGCTGTACTCGCGATGCGCGACGTCGATGACCACGTCATTCTTGTCGCCCGGCTTCACCGAGTAGCCGACCACCTTGCGCATCGTGTCCACGACGTCGCTCTTGTAGCTGCGGCCCATCAGCCGCTTGGCGCCGTAGACGGTGTTGCGCGGGTTCAGCTGCCACTGGCGCTTTGCCTCGTGGCCGATGAGCTCGTTTCCCTTGTCATCGACGGCGAAGATGGAGGGCACGGTGTAGTCTCCTCCCTTGTAGGGAATGAGCTTCACCGTTCCATCCTCGTTGGCCACCGCGGCACAGGAATTCGTGGTGCCGAGGTCGATGCCGATGATGGGGTCCTTCTGCATCGGGATGCGGGGAGCCTCCGTTTGGGGCCAGCCGCGGCCGCCTGAGCCCTGGAAGGTTAGCCGATATTCCCCACAGCGCCCGTTTCGTACCCCTTCGCGCAGGACTCCTTGAGCGCGGGGCTTTCGGGCAGGGGTCGCGACAGGCGAGACTGTCGGTACCGGTAGGACAGGGGACCAGGGTGAACGCCAAGGAAAGTCTCGAGGCAGTGGGCACGGAGGTCAGCCGAGACTTCGTGCAGAACCGAACGCTGCTCTCTTACGAGGAGTACCTCGACCTGGTGCTGCAGAACCCGCGCTCGCAGGCGCGCAACGCGGCGCAGTACCTCCGCGATGCGATGGACTTCTTCGGCTCGGGTCCAGTGCCCCATCCGGCCGGCACCATCCGCCGCTTCCGCATCTTCGACCTCACCGAGGGTGAACGGCAGGGGCGGGTGGCCGGTCAGGAGGAGGTGCAGAACGCCATCTACCGAGTGGTGGGAAACTTCGCGCGCACCGGTTTGGTGAACAAGCTCATCCTGCTGCACGGCCCGAATGGCTCTGCCAAGTCGAGTCTCGTGGAGGCGCTGAAGCGAGGGCTGGAGCGCTACTCACGCGAGCCGGCGGGCGCCCTCTACCGGCTGGCGTGGGTCTTCCCCAGCGACAAGCTGGTGAAGGGCAACATCGGCTTCGGCGAGCGGCCCACCGAGGGTGGCGAGCTGGCCTCCTGGGCCCATCTCGAGTCGGAGCACGTGGACGTGCGCATGCCGTGCGAGATGCGAGACCACCCACTCTTCCTCTTGCCCAAGCCGGAACGCCGCCGCCTCGTCGAGCAGGCCCTCAAGAGCGGCGCGGACGGACAGAGTGACTTTCTCCTCTCGGAGTACGTGCTGGAGGGGGAGCTCTGTCACAAGTGTCGGCGCGTCTACGCCGCGCTCCTGGCAGCGGGCGGCGGGGACTACTTCAAGGTCCTGCGCCACGTGCAGGTGGAGCGCTTCTACCTCTCCCGGCATTACCTGGTCGGCGCGGTGACGGTGGCGCCGCAGCTGTCGGCCGATGCCACCTACCACCAGGTGACGTCGGACCGGAGCCAGACGCACCTGCCGGCCGCGCTGCACAACGTCGTCCTCTTCGAGCCGCAGGGGCCGCTGGTCAACGCCAACCGCGGCCTCATCGAGTACGCCGACTTGCTCAAGCGCCCGCTCGAGGCCTTCAAGTACCTGCTCGGCTTCAGCGAGACGGGCGAGGTCCCGATGGAGCACTTCGTGCTCCAGCTGGACGAGGTGCTGATGGCCTCGAGCAACGAGAAGCACCTGGCGGCCTTCAAGGAGCTACCGGACTTCGCCTCCTTCAAGGGCCGCATCGAGCTGGTGCGGGTGCCCTACCTGCGCCGCTGGAAGGTCGAGCAGGAGGTCTACGACACGCACGTGACTCCCTTCGCGGTGGGAAAGCACATCGCCCCCCATGCCACCGAGGTGGCGGCGATGTGGGCGGTGCTCACCCGGCTCAAGAAGCCCGTCGTGGAGCACTACCCGGAGAGCGTCCGCGAGCTCATCGACCAGCTCACCCCGGTGGAGAAGATGCACCTCTACCAGGACGGGACGCCGCCCGACCGACTGAGCCTGGGCCAGGCCAAGGAGCTGAAGCAGCAGCTGGGGGCGCTCTACGAGGAGTCCGAGTCCTACCCGCACTACGAGGGCCGCACCGGAGCGAGCGCGCGTGAAATCAAGACGGCACTCTTCAACGCCGCCCAGCGGCCGGAGTACCGGTGCCTGAGCCCGCTGGCCGTGCTCGAGGAGCTCACCGAGCTCTGCCAGGACAAGAGCGTCTACGAGTTCCTCCAGGAGGAGGTGGTGGAGGGCTACCACGACCACGAGGAATTCGTCCGCACCGTCGAGCTCGAGTACCTGGAGCTGGTGGACGGCGAGGTCCGCGACTCGATGGGCCTCATCTCCGAGGGCCAGTACGTCGACCTCTTCGAGCGCTACATCCAGCACGTCAGCCACTGGGTGAAGAACGAGCGACTGAGAAACCGCATCACCGGAGAGATGGAGCGACCGGACGAGAAGCGCATGGCGGAGATGGAGTCCATCGTCATGCCCCGAGGCGACGACGCGGGCGACTTCCGCCGCGGCCTCATTGCCCAGGTGGGCGCGCACAAGCTGGAGAACCCCGAGGGGCCGATGGCCTACCCGCGCATTTTCCCGGACCTCTTCCGGCGCCTGCGGGCCTACTTCTTCGAGGAGCGGAAGAAGGCGCTGAGCCGCAACAGCGACAACCTCCTCCGGGCGCTCTCCGACGAGCGCTCCTCGCTGAGCTCGAGGGAGCTCCAGGCGGTGGACGCGACGCTGGCGGCGATGCGAGACCGCTTCGGCTACTGCGACGCCTGCGCGAAGGAAGCCATCCTCTTCCTCACCCGAAAGCGCTACGCGCAGTAGCCCTCCCGGGGGCGACGGCTGAGCGGCCGGCCAAGGCGTCAGCCCGGCGTGGGAGTTATGCAGTCCAGAATGAGCGTGCGCAGCTCCTGGGACGAGTACTTCATGGAAATTGCCCGGCAGGTGGCCAGCCGTGCCACCTGCGACCGGAAGCACGTGGGGGCGCTCCTGGTGCGGGACCGCATCATCCTCTCCACCGGCTACAACGGCTCCATCCGTGGGATGCCCCATTGCGACGAGGTGGGGCACCTCATGGAGAACGGCCACTGCGTGGCCACCGTGCACGCCGAGGCCAATGCCGTCCTCCAGGCGGCCCGTACGGGCGTCCGCATCGAGGCCAGCGCCCTCTACACCACCGCCAGCCCCTGCTGGCCCTGCTTCAAGCTGGTGGCCAACGCCGGCATCGTCCGGATTGTGTACGGAGAATTCTACCGGGACCCGCGAATTTTCGATGTGGCCGCGCGCCTGGGCATCGAGCTCGTCAGCCTGGAGGAGACGTCCCGCCCGGCGGTGACGGTGGCTGCCCCCAGCGAGGGGTAGGGCCTCCGTCCCTCCTCCCAAGGTACCGCCATGCCTTGACTTTTTGGGTGCGAACGGAGGAGAATGTCGCGCTTCGGCTTGGGCACACCCCGCGGCGCCGTCTCACCGCGCGCCATGGTGTGGGTGCAGTCGTCGAGGCGCCGAAAGCTGGTTTCAGGAAGGGCGTCGATACTTCATGAGTGAAGGACCCGTGCTGCACCTGTTTGGAGGCAAGGGGGGCGTTGGCAAGAGCACCCTGGCCTCCGCATTCGCGCTCACCCTAGCCGAAAATGCCCACAAGGAGTCGGTGCTGCTTGCCTCGATGGAGGCGAGCCAGGGCCTGTCCGACTTGTGGAAACGCAAGCTGACGGGGAGGCCAACCCGCCTCACGACGGGCAAGGGCGAGGCCGGCTTGTCGGCACAGGTGTTCGACCCGGCGCTGGTGCAGGGCCGGCTCGAGGAAATTCGTGGCCTGCTCGCCGCGGCAGCGCCGAAGGGCCTCCTCTTGAATGAGGAGGACCTGGGCAAAATCACGAGCGAGGTGACGCCTGGGCTCGAGCCGCTGCTCGGGATGCTCGAGCTCGTGGCCCAGCTCGAGGCCAAGACGGTGGACCGGGTGGTGGTGGATGGGGCCTCGACGAGCATGTTCCTGCGCGTCTTCGACCTGGCGGCGCTGCTTCGCCGGGCCATTCAGCTGGCCCGGGGAGAACGCCCCGCCCCGCGCACCGCCAAGAAGGAGCCGCCCCTGCCTCCGGAGGGGCCGCTGGACGTGCTGGTGCTGGAGCTGGAGCGCTTCACGGCGCTGATGCGGGACCCGGCGCGCACCGCGCTCCACCTCGTCACGCTGGCCGAGCCCGTCGTCGAGGCGCAGACGCGTTTCTTCTTCACCCAGGTGCGCGAGCGCGGGCTGCCGCTGGCGGAGATTGTGGTGAATGGCGTCGAGCAGAAGGGTGGCTGCCCGGCCTGCCAGGGTCGCCGCGGGCTTCAGGCCCCGCACGTCCGCAAGTACCAGTCCCTGGACAAGAATCTCCCCGTCTACCTCATCGCCCGACGCGAGGAGCCCCCCCGCAACCAGGACGAGCTCAAGCTCTTCGGCAAGGAGTGGGCGTCGCACAAGGAGACCAAGGCCCTGGAATTCAGCCCGGCGGAAGGCCCGCCGGCGCTGGTGCGCGCGCCCTCCATGCCTCCCATCGCCGCGCCTCCCCTTCCTCCCACCCGCCTCATCTTCTTCGTCGGGCAGGGCGGGGTGGGGAAGAGCTCCTGTGCCGCGGCGGCGGCCGTCACGCTCACCGAGAAGGAAGGCCCGGTGCTGCTCATCAGCGTCGACCCGGCGCACTCCCTCTCCGACGTGCTGCAGAGCCGCCTCACCGACACCGAGACCCAAGTGAAGGGCACCAAGGGCCTCTATGCCCGTGAGCTGGACGTGGCCGGCTGGTTCGCCGCCCTTCGCAAGCGGTGGCGGGAACGTTCAGAGCGCGCCTTCGAGGCCTTCGGGAAGCAGGACGCGGCGGACCGCGAAGTCCTGCGCAACCTTTTGGACCTCGCCCCGGCGGGCCTCGAGGACTTGGCGGCCTTCAGCGTCCTCACCGACGCCCTGGTGCAGGAGCGCTTCAAGCGAATTGTGGTCGACCCGGGGCCGGCGGCCATCGCCGTGCGCCTCGTGGATTTGCCGGCCATGGCCCGGCCGTGGCTCACCACGCTCTTGTCGGTGCTGACCAAGTACCGGGCCAAGGGACTGGGGGAGCTGGCCGACGAGGTGGCCGCGCTGCTCAAGCACGTCAAGCGCTTCGAGGATGCGCTGGTAAACCCGGCCGAGGCGCGCTTCGTGGTCGTCACCCGCGGCGAGGAGCTGTCCGCGGCGCGCACCGAGCGCCTGGTGGAGGAGCTCAAGGGTCGCCGGCTGGCGGTGGAGCGGGTGCTGGTGAACCGGGTGTTGCCCAGGTCCACCTGCCCCATCTGCGAGAACCGGCGCCGGCTGGAGCTGGACGTGGCCAAGGCCCTGGAGAAGAAAATTGGATTGCCCGTCACCGTCGCCCCGGCGCTGGGACGCCATCCGGCAGGCTTGCGCGAGCTGAAGTCGTTTCGCACCGCCTGGTACGCGCTGTCCGCCACCCAGGTGAAACCGCGAGCCGCCTGATGGCGCAGTTACCCGCGTTCGCGCTTGAATTCGAGCGCCCGCTCATCGACCTGGAGCGGAAAATCGAGGAGCTGAAGACGCTGTCCGGCTCCGGAGCCACCGACTTCGGGCTGGAGATTTCGCGGCTGGAGAAGAAAGCCCGGCGGCTCCAGTCGGAGATTTTCTCGGAGCTGTCGCGCTGGCAGGTCACCCAGCTCTCCCGGCACCCGGCCCGGCCGTACTTCCTCGACTACGTCGAGCTGCTCTTCACCGACTTCTTCGAGCTGGCCGGCGACCGCCACTACGGGGAGGACCCCTCCATCGTCGGCGGGTGGGCACGCCTGGACGGCGAGACGGTGCTCCTGGTGGGCCAGCAGAAGGGCCGAAACACCAAGGAGAACATGCTGCGCAACTTCGGCATGCCTCGCCCGGAGGGCTACCGGAAGGCGCTGCGGCTGATGCAGCTCGCCGAGCGCTTCAGGAAGCCCATCCTCACCTTCGTCGACACGCCGGGCGCCTACCCGGGCATCGGTGCCGAGGAGCGCGGGCAGGCCGAGGCCATCGCCGTCAACCTGGAGGCCATGGCCGGCTTCCGTGTCCCCATCATCTCCACCGTCATCGGCGAAGGGGGCTCCGGCGGCGCGCTGGCCATCGCCGTCGCCAACCGGGTGTTGATGCTGGAGAACAGCATCTATTCCGTCATCAGCCCCGAGTCCTGCTCGACCATCCTCTACCGCGACACGAGCAAGGCGGAGAAGGCCGCCGACGCCCTGCGCCTCACGGCCCGGGACCTCCACGAGATGAAAGTCGTGGACGAGCTCGTCCCCGAGCCCCCCGGGGGCGCCCACCGCAACCCGGCGGAGACGGCCCGGGCGCTGGGCCAGGTGCTGCGCAAGCACCTGGCGCAGCTGCGCACACTCTCTCCGGAGGCGTTGGTCGAGGACCGCTACGCCAAGTTTCGAGCGCTGGGCGTCTTCGCCGGTCGCTGACACGGCCCCTCCAACCGACTGACTGCCATGCGACCGCTCGTCCAGCCTTACGTCGAGAGCCTCAAGCCCTACGTGCCGGGGAAGCCCTCCGCCGACGCCATCCGGGAAACCGGCCTTCCGGAGGTGGTGAAGCTCGCCTCCAACGAGAACCCCCTCGGCCCCTCACCGCGGGCGGTGGAGGCCATGCGGCGCGCGGCGGCCGAGGCCCACCTCTACCCGGAAGGCAGTAGCCGGGAGCTCACGCTGGCCATTGCCCGGCGCCTGGGCGTCGAGGCGGGGCAGGTGTTTGTCGGAAGCGGCTCCAACGAGGTGATTGAGCTCCTCATCCGCACCTTCACCGCCCACGACGACGAGGCCCTCCTCTGCCAGGGCAGCTTCCTCATGTACAAGGTGTCGCTGCAGGCGCACGGCCGACGCTACCGGGAAGTGCCCATGGCACCCGGCTACCGCTACGACTTGCCGGCCATGGCCCGCGCTCTTTCGCCGAGCACGCGCATTGTGTTTCTGGCCAATCCCGATAACCCGACTGGGACGGCCTTTGGCCGGGCGGAGCTCGAGGCCTTCCTCCCTCTGGTGCCAGAGGACTGTCTGGTGGTGCTGGACGAGGCGTACTTCGAATTCGTCGACTGGGCCGAGTACCCGGACGGCCTGAAGTACCTCGCCCGCTGGCCCAACCTCGTGGTGCTCCGCACCTTCAGCAAGGCGCATGGGCTGGCCGGGCTTCGGCTGGGGTACGGCGTCATGCGCCCCGAGCTGGTGGGCTACCTGCACCGGACGCGAATGCCCTTCCACGTCAGTAGCCTCGCCCAGGCCGCCGGGCTGGCGGCGCTCGACGACGCGGAGCACTTGAGGCGCACCCGGGAGCTCAACCTCTCGGAGCTTCCGCGGGTGCGGGCCGAGTTGCTCGCGCTCGGCCTCAACATCCCTGTGAGCCACGGCAACTTCCTCTTCGTGGACCTCGCCCGGCCGGCCGCGCCGGTGGCCGACGCGCTCCTGGCCAGAGGCGTCATCGTCCGGCCCGTCCCGGGCTACGGCTTTCCCCAGGCGCTTCGCATCTCCATCGGTCTTCCGGCCTGGAATTCCAAAATGGTGTCGGCCCTGCGGGCCGTCCTCTAAAGGCGTGAAGCCGAGGCCCTTCATCGTCGCCATCGACGGGCCGGCGGGGGCCGGGAAGAGCACCGTCTCGAGGCTTCTGGCGCGGCGGCTGGGCTTCGCGCTCGTGGACACGGGGGCCATTTACCGCTGCGTGGCGCTCCAGGCCACCGAGGAGGGCATCGCCCTCGACGACGACGCGCGCCTGGCGACGCTCCTGCCGCGCATCCACGTCGCCTTCCGGATGTTGGAGGGGGACAACCACGTCTTTCTCGACGGGCGCGACGTGTCCTCGGAGATTCGAGTCCCGGCCATGTCCATGGCCGCCTCCGCCGTGTCCGCGCGCCCGGTGGTGCGTGACGGCTTGCTGAAGCTGCAAAGACGGCTGGCGCTGGAGGCGCCTGAGGGGGCCATCCTCGAGGGGCGAGACATCGGCACGGTGGTGTTTCCCGACGCCGACGCCAAATTCTTCCTCGAGGCCTCGCCGGAGGTGCGCGCCCGGCGCCGTTTCGAGGAGCTCTTTCAAAGGGGCACGGAGAGCACCCTCGACGCGGTGCTCTCGGAGCAGAACCAGCGCGATGACGCCGATGCCAACCGCGTCGTCGCTCCCTTGCGGGCGGCCGAGGATGCAGAGCGCGTGGATTGCACGGCGCTGCCTCTCTCCGAGGTGGTGCGCGCCCTGGAGGCCACCATCCGCGCGAGGATGGCTCTGAAGATGGCTCAGCCGCGCTGAGCGTCTGTGTCCGGGAACCAGGCCATCATCCGTTCCAGCCCACGCTGGTCCTCGGCGTCGAAGGACGAGGGCTGCGCGGAGTCGATGTCCAGGACGGCGAGCAGGCTGCCGCGTCGGTCGAAGACGGGGACGACAATCTCGGAACGCGAGCGCGCATCGCAGCTGATGTGCCCGGGAAAGGCCTCGACGTCAGGCACCACCACCGTCTTTTGCGTGGCGGCAGCCGTGCCGCACACCCCGCGGCCGAAGGCAATCTCCAGACAGCCCAGCGTCCCCTGGTAGGGCCCGACGCGCAGGGTGCGCCCGGGTTCCACGACGCGGTAGAAACCCGTCCACAGGTGCCCGAGGCCGTGGTGCAGGAGCGCGCTGAAGGTGGCCATGGCCGTCACCTCGTCCCGTACTCCGGAGAGGACGGCCCGGGCCTCGGCGTCGAGGGCCAGGTAGCCCTCGGGCTTCTTGAGGTGTCGAACGTCGAGGAGCGTCTCGGCCATGGCGCCGGGGACGTCTAACACGGCTCGGCGGCTGCTTAGAATCCGCCGGCGGCGCCGGAGCCGGCGCCCGGGCCGGGCCCGGTGCTGGTGCTGGCCGTCGTCGGCGGCTGCAGCTGGACCTCGACCTGCGAGACAATCATGTTCGGCGCGCCGGCGACGGCGACACAGGTGGAGAGCGCTGCATTCTGCCGGTAGCCGTAGTAGCCGAAGACTTCGAGGACCGTCCAGGGGACGACGTTGAGGCCACGGTTGAGCTTCCAGACGTCGACACACCACTGGACACCGCCACCGGAGCTCAAGTCGAGCGTCAGAGCCGGGCTCCCGTAGGTGGGGGAGTAGTCGGTGAGCGCGTCGGGAAGCGTCGCGCCCGGGCCGCCGTCCAACGCATCGGTGTAGTTGTCGAAGGTGGGAAGCAGGTTGATGGTCGCCGACGGGTAGTTGGACTTGTACTGCGCGAGGTAGGCCTCGGCAGCAAGCGTCGCCCGGGAGGAGGCGATGGACTGGCCCTTGAGCGCGGCGGTCATCACCAGCTGGTTCTCGGTCTCGGTGTGCACGAAGGCCGCCACCACCGAGAGAACGGCCACCGCGGCGAGCACGATGAGCAGGACATAGCCCCCCGAGCGCCGGGGCGAGGGCAAGTGCTTCATGGCGTCACCGAATTCCGGAACTCGACGGACGTCTGCATGACTGTCCGGACCACGTTGTCGCCCGCCTGCGGGGGGCGGTTGAGCAGCTGCGGTATCCCGTCGCCGATGCGGACGTATTGCTCGCTGCCTTGCGAGGAGAGGAAGATTTGCGCCCCGAAGATGGACGACGCCAGCGGGGAGTTCCACTGGCTCGGCTGGTCGAAGCCGCACGTCGGGAGGGCCACCGAGTACTGGCACCAACCATCCACCGTTCCTCCATCGGCCAGGCCGGCCGGCACGTGCCAGGCAATCTGCATGTCATCGACGCCGGCGGACACCATCCGGGGCGTCCCGAGCGTCGCGGAGCAGGCCTGCCCAGCGTCATAGAGGAAGGGGTTGCAGTTGTTGGTCTGGACGTAGAGGCCAAATTGCGAGGGTTGCCCGGCGATGGCCGCGTTTTGGTAGACGAGGTAGCGCCGCCGGATGGCCATCAGCTCGGCCCGCATCTGCGGCAACGGGCAGTAAGTCGTCCAGGCGGTGCCGGTATTGGCCAGGTCCTGGTCCAGCGTGCTGACGGTGATGGTCGCCAGGTTGACGCCCGTCGAGGTGTAGCTCGTGACGCGCCCCATGCAGTGGCGCCCTGGCGTCCAGAACATGATGAGTGGCCCGTCGGTTCCAGCGGCCGCAGTAATCTCCGCGGCATTGAAGGGGTCCGGGGAAACCGTCACCGTGAGGATGCTGCCTCCGCCGAGGACGCCCTGCACCTGCGAGCCAAGGCGGTTCGGGTCGTTGGAACTCGAGCCCATCAGGACTTCGAAGGCATCCGTCTGGTTGAAGAAGCCGGCGGTGCCGGCATCCGAGGCCGTGATGGTGGTCGCCCCGGCCGGGTCGTTCTTGAGCACCGTGATGTTCGTCCCGAGGCTGTCGTAGGGGCGCACCACCACCGCCCAGGTGTAGCCCCCCGCGTCGCCGGGGCCCCCATGGAAGCGGTAACCGGCGTTCTCCAGGTCCCGCTGCATCATGGTCAAGGCCAGCGCGGCCGAGGCCTCCGAACCGAGGAGCTCCTCGGTGTTGCGTGAGAACTGGCGCTGGAGGTCGAAGGCAGCGATGGCCGCGGCGAGGATGAGGCCGCCCACCGCGCTCGCGACCAGGAGCTCGATGAGTGTGAATCCCCTCGCGGGCCTAGTCGTTGGGCGGGCTGACATAGGTACCTTGGGAGATGGTCTGAAGCACCGAGCCATTGGGCTGGGTCCAACTGACGTTGACCAGAATGAAATAGGAAGGGACGTCGACGCCCGTGCTGCCCAGCGCCGGGATGGGGATGCCGCTGTCGGGGAATGTCCCCGTCGGTGCGCCGCGGGTATTGAAGAGCGTGACGTTCACCGTGTAGGCCCGGCCGCCGCCGTCCACCATCTCGTTGATGGTGTAGGGAGCGACGGTCGGGAGGGTGCCGCCGTCGAACATGTTGCCGATGCCGGCGTAGCCGAGCATGGCGTACTTCTCCATCTCCTGCATCGCCACGCGCGAGCCCTGCGAGAGGGACATGCTGCGCGCGGCATTCACCTGCGCGCTCGCGCCGAGCAGCGTCGTGCCCACCAGGGCGACGAAGAAGATGGCACCGGCGATGAGCGCCTCGAGCAGGGTGAAGCCGCGTCGTTGGTCAGGTGCAGTAGGTTTCATCAATTTTCTCGATGCGCGTCGTGCCGTCACTGAAGACGATGACCCACCGCAGTGTCGTCGCATCGCTCAAGTCCTGGACGGCGATGCAGATGGGCCAAACCATGGGGTTTGGCGCCGGGGTGAGGGTGGGAAGCCCGTTGAGGTCGAAGCCAACCTGGAAGGACAGCGGCACCACTCCGGAGGCCGTCACCGAGAGCACCTGGGAGATGGCACCGCCGCTGTTGGCGACGTAGGGAAGCGCATCGATGGGGAGCTCTTCTTGCCCGGCGACGTACACCGGGGCGGCGCTGGGGGAGGTGGCGCGAAAGGGAAATCCGCATCCCGCTGCGGCGCACCAGGGAATGGCCCCGTTGCTGAGCAGCGCCGTGGTGTCGCCCGGTCCTCCGAAGTAATACCCCTGCGGCCAGCCCTGGGACACGGCCAGCGTCCGCGCCGCTTGCAGACGGTACACAATCACCCGCGCCTGCCCGCTGGCCCGAGCATGGCGCCTGAGGCCCGTCAGCGCCGAGCTGGCCAGGGCCGCCAAGACGGCAGCGATGCACACCACCACCGTCAGCTCGATGAGCGTGAAGCCCCTCGCTGTGCTGCCGCGTCGGCTCAACGGACGCGCTCCCAGCCCTGCATGGTCCAGGGCACCGGCGGCACGTTGGTGCTGAACTTGTTCACGTTGCCTCCGCTCGTCTCCGTCCCGACGATGATGGACTGGACGTTGTTCTGCGTCACCACGATGGGCGAGGTGGGGATGCCGAGGTTGGACTGGAGGTTCCCGTTGGCATCCTTCACCTGCAGCAGCACCCGCGCCACGTAGTTGTTGGTGGTCGGGTCGAGCAGGGTGGGCGTGGGCTGCCCGCTCAGCGCGTCGAACGAGTAGAGGTAGCCCTGGCCGGCGTCGTTGCACTGGCCCGGGGTGGTGGGGGGCGGGACATACGTCGTGAGGATGACGTTGGTGCCGAGGAAGGCCGGCGTGGAGAGCACCTTCTCATTCGGCGCGAAGCCGATGATGTACAGCGGCTGTCCGCAGGTGCCGTTGTCCAGGTCGGTGACGGCGTAGAAGTAGTCCTGGCTGGGCACGGTGTTGGGGCTGTCGCTGTTTCCCGTCCCGACGTAGACGATGACGTTGCCCGAGGGGTCGAGGCCGAGGGAGGGCCGGTTGTAGATGGTCGGCCTCGGTCGGCTCAAAGGAAGCGTCGTCGTCCCGCTGGTGAAGGGAAGCCCGGTCAGCGCGCTGATGATGGGGGTCACCTGCCCGAGGACGTTCGTCTTGCAGGCCGGGGTGGTGGAGGCCGGGTCGAAGAAGGGAATCGCGCCCGGGGACCAGTTGGCGATGGCCGCGCTAGTCACCTGCATCCGCCAGATTTTGCCCTCGGTGTCGTTGAAGAAGACGCGGTCGACGAGGGAGCCGTCGCTTGGGCGGTACAGCGTCGGCCGGGCGGCCACGTTGTTCTTCGCCGGGTCGGCTGGGTCGTCGGGCACGTAGAAGCGCGCCACCGTGGTGCCGTCGTTGAGCACGGTGCCCGTCAGGGCGTTGAGCACGAAGAAGGCATTGCCCCACGGGTCGGTGGGGTTGTCCGCGCCGGGGGCGACACCGCCACCGACGAATGCCGACCAGGTGGCACCGAGGTTTTGAGGGATGGTCCGGCCAATGACCGGAGCGCTCCACGTCTGGCCCAGCCGTGGCATGTAGCCCAAGGACAGCGTCGGATCGCCCGGCGTGTTTTGCTGCCAGAGGTGCTTGGGGGTGGAGGGATTGGTGATGTCGAGCGCGAAGAGCGCATTGCCGCCCTGGCGAAGCGAGCCGATGAGCTCCGTCGTCCATCCGTTTCCGGAGGGGTCGCTGCAGCCTGCGCCGGAGCAGACGTCGGCCACGGCCATGCTGCCGTCGACACCGAAGACATGGCCATTGCGCATCCCGGAGAGATTGGGGAGCAGGGCCTGCGGCACATACCCCCAGCGCTCCTGTCCGCCCGTCGCATCCTTGGCGTCGGTGATGGCGTGCAGCATGCCGTCGTTGGCGCCGATGTAGATGTTACGCGTGCGGTTCAGGTTGTTCTGGGTAAAGGCCTTGTAGGCGGTGGCCTCGGCCGCCAGCGGCCAGTTCTGGCTTTGCGAGGCGGTGTCCACGATGACTGGAATCGAGTGGTAGATGTCAGAGGCCCGGCTCAGCTTGGGCACCGAGGTGTTCTCGAAGTACTGGAAGACGCCAGCGGGCACCTGGGTGTTGAGCAACAGCATGATGGTGTCCAGCGCGTCGGTCTGGTCGGACGAGTCGATGAAGTTGTAGAGCGTGTTCTGGTTGGCCACGGTGTTGGTGTTCCAGCCCGAGCCTGGAAAATCAAAGAAGGACAGTGGGCCGGCCACGCTCGCGTTCCCCAGCGGCGTGTACAGCGTCCGCATGGCCTGTTGGTTGATGGACGTGCTGTATTGCCAGAAGAGCGCCGAGGCCGGGTTGGGGTAGGTGCCCGTACCGCCGGGGACGCTCGGGTTCACCGCGTCCAGGAAGCCCTGCCATTCGCGACCGTTGGCCAGGAGCTTGAGGTAGCCGATGTAAATCTCATCGCCCACCGAGTTGGCCACCGGCTGCGAGCGGGTGAAATAGCCAGCCAGGATGTTGCCGAAGGCCGCCGTGAGGCCGGCGAGCAGCGTGTTGTAGTCGACGGCCTGGAAGGCGGTACCCGCCGGGTCGGGGGTGACGCCGTTCGGTCCCACCGAGGTCCCGCCCGCTTGCGCCATGGCGTTGAGCTGGGCGGACTGGAGCCCGAAGCCGATGACGAAGGTCTTGATGTCGACCGGCACGCCGCCGGACGTTTGCATCGTCCCGCCGTTGGCCGGGCTGCGCATGGCCTGCACCGGGGCGACCGGGTTCAAGCCGAGGTTGGCCGGCTGCTCCTCACCGTCCGTCAGGAGCATGACGAAGTAGGCCCGGCACCCGGCGTAGGGGTCTGCGTTGATGACCGTCTGCATGTACTGCTGGACGTTCTGCATGGTGCCGGTGAGAGGCGTGTAGTCGCCGTACGCCGGACGGCGGAGGCCGTTGGGGTTGGCGTTGATGTCGTACTTGGACAGCATGCGGAGGACGGGTGCGTCGGTCGCCGGGCTCGCCCCGAGCGCAGCGTTGTCCGCGGAAATGGCCGTCCAGGTGACGGCGGGGACTCCGGTGCCGACGGGGGGCTCCTGGCTCCAGCCCACGGTGCGCAAGGGAGGCATGCTCACCGCGCCGACGTTGGGGTTACCGGCAATGGTGGTGGCGTCAATCCAGGGGATGGTCGCCGACGAGACAGCGTCCCCCGAAGGGACATAGGGCGGAGGCGCGTAGGAATAGGTGTACGTGCAGCCCGTGCACCCCGTCTGCGACGGCGGCGGATTGGTGAGCGCCGGGTTGTAGATGCTCGCGTAGAGGTTGACCTTGTAGAGCAACCCGTGGCCGCTGCCGTAGAGCCAGTTGCTCCCGTAGGCCAGGGGCGCGGGCGGGAAGAGGCCGCTGTTCAGCGTCGCCGAGGGCTCGTCCGCCTTGTAGATGACGGTCGGACTCACATACGGGAAGGGTCCGGCGCCGGCGTTGCTCCAGCGGCCGTGCGGGTAGTTGATGGAGCTGATGGTGGTGTTACTCGTCCAGCTGAGCTTGCACTCGATGCCGTTGTTGCACGGCGGGTAGGCGGGGTTGTTGGCGATGAGGTTCGGGCAGTCGCCGTTGGAGAAGGCGCCGTTGGAGTAGGTGACGGCCGTCGGCGTGCTGGCCGCGTCGTTGTTGCCAACGAAGGTGAAGTTGGTGGCACCCATCAGGTCCCCAGGGTTGGGGATGAAGGTGTACTGGTAGCTCGGCCGCGAGAAGTACACCGTGTACTGCTTCAGGCTGCAGGTGAGGATGGGCGGCGGGTCGTAGGTGTAGCTCCAGGTATGCGTCGAGTAGGTGCACTCGGTGGTGGTGGGTGCCCACGTCGTCTGCGTGCGCTGGAAGGTGCAGTACTGGCGCGGGTTCTCGGAGTTGACGACGACGTCACCCACCATCGTCCAGATGCATTGGTTCTGCAGCGACGTGCCGCAGGTTGGGTCGGTCTGCCAGTTGTGGTCGAGGGCGTAGTTGGAGGTGGCGATGTACTGCCAGTTGGCCGGCCCGACGGTTTCGCTGATGGTCGACCCCATGGGGGGGCAGCTCTGCCCGAGCTGGGTGAGGTTGTAGTTGAAGCTCTGGGCCGTCTGGGCCGTCTGCACCCAGCCCACGCCCGGATTGTTGGTGTTGTAATAGACCTGCGAGGAGCCCGTCAGCGTGACGGTGAAGGGGGCCGAGGACGTCAGGGTGCAACCGCCGGTGACGCCGTTGCAGCCGTCCGTGCTGCCCGTGTAGGGGCTACTGACGCCGCAGCTGGTGGTGAAGGGCGACGGGGTGGCCGGTTGCCCACCGTTGAGGTTGTAGACGTTGGTGCCGATGGTGACCGTCGGCCCCTGGCTCGCGCCGTAGATGGCGCCCACGGGGTAGACAATCTCCGCCTGTGTCCCGGTGTCCAGGTCGCAGGGGGCAGCAGGCGTGCAGCCGAAGAGCGGTCCTGTGTACCCGGTGAGGGCCGTCGGGCAGGTGCCTCCCGGAAAGCTGGTGGCGGGAGCGCTGACGGTGGCGTTGGTGGTCTTCCAGTAATTGTAGATGAGCCCGTTGATGTCGCTCATCGTCGAGCCAGGTCCATAGGGGACCGGGCTACCCTTCACCTTGACGGTGAGGGTGGTGGCATTCGCGTTGGCCACCGCGTTGCGGATGCAGGTGTGGGTGCCGACCGCGTTGGGAGGTGTACAGGTGAAGGAGGGCCCGGGGACGGTGGCGCTGTTGGGGTTGGGGTCGCCGATGGCACTCGGCGTCGAGGTGAAGAAGGTGCCGGCCTGTCCAAAGCTCGTGTCGCCGTAAGCAATCTCGTCGTAGGTGCAGACGGTCTGGAAGTTGGGCGGCTGGCTGGCGGTCTCGAAGTACTGGTTGTAGGTGCCAAGCCCCATGTAGATGCGGGAGGAGTACTGCGGGAGGGCGACGTAGAGCGCGCGCTTTCCGAGGCAGAACTTGCTCTGACAGTTGGGGTCGTTCGCGACGGGCGTCATCGTCGTCGGGTCCCAGTCCTGCGTCAGGTACCCGGGGTACCCGTTCAAGTCGCCAGGGTAGTACCCCATCGACTGCGACGTATCGAAGATGATGAAGAGGTAGGGCGGATAGAAGGAGTTGATGCCTGGCGTGTCCGTTGGAAGCTGCGTCTGGGCCTCCGCCCGCGGGATGCCAAGGGGCAGCGGTCCGGCGGTGAGGACGAAGACCAACAGCAGTTGAACCGAGGCAGCGACGAGGCTTTTGAGCTTGCGCATAGGAATCCGAGCGAGACCTTGAGCAAGCGCCAAGCCACCTGGGCCTGGCGGATTCTTGAATGAGTCCGAAAGGTTGGCCCTGCGCCGGGGGGTGTCAGGGAAGCCGGCGCAAACTTTTACCTCGCAAACTTTGCGTGCTGGGCCAAGCGGGTGGGAAGCGACTTCACGCGGAGTTGCGACGGCGCGCACGGGCGCGGGCCACCCGCTGTGCCGGCACTTCTCCCGGCGTCGGTGTGGCATCGGCGGGCCGTTCCGGCGTCCGCTCGAGCGGGATGGCGGGCAGGCGGACGAGGAAGGCCGAGCCCTCGCCGGCGCGACTCTGCACGCTGATGGTGCCTCCGTGGCTCTTCACGATGCGCTGGCAGATGGCGAGTCCAAGGCCCGTCCCGGTCTGCTTGGTGGTGTAGAAGGGGACGAAGATGTGCGGCTGCTGGTCGCTCGGAATGCCAGGGCCCTCGTCGACGACTTCCACTTCCACGAATTCCGGGCCACCGCGCAGGTCCTGGAAGCGTTCCGGCCCGGAAGTCTGCACGCGGATTTTCCCTGGCCGCTCCCCCATGGCCTGGATGGCGTTCTGGACGAGGTTGAGCAGCACCTGCTTCAACTGCTCGGCGTCGGCTTCCACGACGGGCAGCTCGCGGCCTAGCTGGACCTCGAGCGCGAGGTGCGCCGGCACCTCATTCTGCACAAGCTTGATGGTGCGGGTCACCACCTGGTTGATGTCGGTGGGGCCGAAGTTCTGCTTCATGGGGCGGGCGTAGTCGAGGAACTCGCTCACCACGCCGTTGAGGCGGTTCACCTCCTCGACGATGACCTGGAGGAATTCCGCGTCCTCCCCGGTGCGCTCGCGCGGGCTGAGACATTGCGCCGCGCCCTTGATGGCGCCCAGTGGATTGCGGATTTCGTGCGCCAGGCCGGCGGCCATCTCGCCCAGGGCGGCGAGGCGGTCCCGCTCGCGCATCCGCTCGTAGAGCTTGCTGTTCTCCACCACCGTCGCCAGGCGCTCGGCGACGTCGAGCACCATGGCAATCTCGTCGGAGGCGTAGGCTTCCGGCACCCGCTCGTCGAAGAGGTTGAGGAAGCCGATGACGCGGTCATTCCCGGAGAGCGGCACGCTGATGCCGGCCTTCATCAACCCGAGGGCCGTCCTCGTGTCCATCATCCGGCGCAGCTCCTCGCGGCCGCGTCGCCCCTCCGGGACGCGCTGGCGGATTTCGTCGATGCGCCGCTCGAGGTTTTCGAGCAGGAGGGCCTTCTCACCGCTGCTGGCCGCAGCCAGGAGCCCGCGCGCACCGGCCGCATCGAGGAAGGGAGCCGGTGCTGGGCCGCGAAAGTCGAGGAGCCGGTAGCCGGGCCGGTCCTCCGCCAGGAGGTAGATGGAGGCGTGCGTCACCCGGCGCGTCTCGTTGAGGGCGTCGAGCGTCATGGCTGCGCCCTCCGCCACGTCGATGACGTTGGCCAGGCGCGCGCGCAGGGAGGCCAGGCTGGCCAAGAGCTCGCTGCGCTCGCGGAAGAAGATGTGCACCACCTGCTGGTCGACTTTGGCCCGCAGCGGCTCGAGCAGGATGCCGATGACGAAGGCGGCCAGGACCGTGTTGAAGACGAAGAGCGACTGGCGCTCCTTCACCCAGGCCGTCAGGACGAGGAAGACCGCGGCCAGCATCACCGCCAGGACGCTCTGGCTGGCCACCTTGCCCAGGAGCTCGTGGAGGTCCATGAGCCGGAGCCGGAGCAGCGTCTGGGCCAGGAAGAAGAGGTAGAGCGTCGTCACCACCGGGCCCAGGGTGGGGAAGGGCACGCCGAAGACGGACAGCAAATCCAGCCCGGAGAAGAAGAGGGAGGCCGCCGCTCCGATGGCCAGGTAGGCCAGCCGGGCGCGCTCGGTGCGCGAGTCGCTCTGGCGGATGCGCCACACCAGGAAGGCGACCGAGCCAAGCAGCGTCACCGCCCCCCAGAGCATGACCAGCCCATCGCCCCACCACGAGCGAGCGAGCGGGCTGACCGCCACCCCGAGGCCCACCACGCCGCTGAGAATGGCCACCCGGCGGCTCGTCTTGCGCCCGGCGCTTCCACCGCCGAGGAACTCGAGGAAGAAGCCCAAGGCAGCGCTCGGCACCAGCACGCCCGAGAGAAGCTTCGCCCCGAGGCTGATGCGCTCCGGCCAGCCGAGAAGCCCGTTGCTCAGGCACACCGACTCGAGAAAGGTGAAGAGGTAGAAGCCGCCGGCGCTGAAGGCGAAGAGGGAATAGGCCGTCACCACCCGGGCATGCTGCGGCCGGAGCACCATCGACAGCCCGAGGGCCGTGGCGACGATGGAAGCGAGCAGCGCAGTCTGAGTGCGGACGTCCATGGGAGTCAGGCTTCCTCGTCCTTCAGTGTAGCGCCGCCCCGGCCAGGCCGCTCCTTCGAGCGCGCTTTGCCGCTTTGGCCCCGCCCGGTCTTTGGACAAGACGGGAATGCTCCTGCCATGCTCAAGGACGCCTCGCCACCCGTGCTCTCTCGCCTTTTGCAGCTGGCCTCGTTGCTCCTCGTGCTTTCCGGCACCGCGGCTGCGCAGGCGCCCCAGAAAGCGCTGACGCAGGCTCCCCTCGACACCTCGCTTGCCTCGGACGTCGTGGAGTTGGACAACCCGGCCTTTCCCACCTCCGGGTTGACTCCCCTGGTCGAGCTCCTCCCCACCCTGGTGCAGGGGCCGGTGCGGGACGCTGCGGTGGCGCTGGACGCAGGCCAGCCCGCCGCCGCGCTCAAGCTGCTACTCGGGCTTCCGGACACCCCTGGCGTCCTTTACCTGCGGACACTGGCCGGGCTTCGCCTTGCACCCTCGGCCGCGCTGGCGGCCACCATGGAGAAGCTGGCCGGGCAGCTTCCGGCGGTGGCCGACCGCTGCGCCCTCCAAGCCGGCCTGGCGGACGAGGAGCTGGGGGACCTCCCGGCCGCCCGTCGCCTCTTCGCCAGCGTCCCGGCGGATTCGCGAGTGCTGGCCGAGGCCCGCTTCGGGCTGGCGCGCGTGCTGCGGAGACTGGGGGACTTCCAGGGCTCGGCGGCGGCGCTTTCGCCCCTGGCTGCGGCACCGGCGCCGCCGGCCGGCCGGGACAACGCCGCCGAGGCGCTGCAGCTGCGGGCGGAGCTCGCCCGCGACGCGAAAAACACCACGGCCGAGCGCAGCGAGCTCCTCCTCCTCTGGACGCGGCACCCGCGCTCTCCCTTCTCCGGGGAGGCCGAGCGGCGGCTGGGGGGCCACATTCCGCCGGCGGCGCAGGTGGAGCGCGCCGAGGTGCTCGTGGACGCGCACAAGAACGTGGACGCCCTTCGGCTGCTCGACGGGGTGCACGCCTCGCCGCCGGACGCGCTCGGATGCCGCGCCGCGCTTGTCCGAGGGCGTGCGCTGCGCAAGGAGCGCCGCCACTCCGAGGTGGAACACGTCCTCACCCAGGTGGTGGCTCGCTGCCGCGACGACGAAATCCGGGTCCGGGCCCTGTACGTCCTCGGCGCCTCGCAGGCCATCGTCCGCCCCGACGCGGCCGTGGCGACGTACGAAACGCTGGCGGAGACGTACCCCCTGCACGCCTACGCCGACGACGCGCTCTACCTGGCCGCCGAGGGACGCGCCGCCGGCGGCGACGTGGCGGGTGCGCTCAAGGACTTGGAGGCCGTCGCCGACCGGTACCCGGGTGGCGACTACGCCGGCGAGGCCCTCTTCAAGACGTTCTGGCTGCACCACCGCCTGGATGATGACCAGGCCGCCCTCGCGTCGCTGGACCGCATCGAGGAGCAATTCGCCCATGCCGCGGACCCGTATGACGTCGAGCGCGCCCGCTACTGGCGCGCCCGGGTGCTGGACGCCGAGGGCGACCATCCGCGCGCCTTCGAGCTCTGGACGGCGCTCGCGGTCGAGCACCCCGGGGGGTACTACGGCCTCCTGGCCCGAACCCGGCTCGTCGAGCGGGCGCCGGCGACGCTGGCGGACCTCATCCGGCAGGTGGCGCCGCCGCTGGGGGAAGTCCAGCCGACGATGGTGGACGCCGGGAGCATCCGGACGGACGGACACTACCTGGCGGCAGCACAGCTCCTCCGCCTCGGCTTCGCCGAGGACGCGACCCAGGAGCTGCTTTCGGTCAAGCGAAGCACGCAACCACGGGACGTCAGTCGGGTGCTGGTCCAGGCCATCCTCCGGACGGGAGACCTCCGCGCCGCGCAAGCCCTGGCGCGGACGGAGCTGTCCTGGGCGCTCGGGGGGCCGCTTCTTCCGGAGCTGCGGGACGTTTGGGAGGCGGCCTACCCGAGGGCCTACCGCGAGCTCGTCGAGCGCTACAGCAAGTCCCCGCGCGTCGACCCCGACTTGCTCCAGGCGCTGATGCGGGAGGAGAGCGCCCTCGACCCGCGCGCCCTCTCCTGGGCCGGGGCCCTGGGACTCACCCAGCTCATGCTCCCCACCGCGCAGGCCGTGGCCCATGACTTGCGGCTCAGCAAGCCCTCCTCGGAGGGGCTGTTGGACCCGGCGCTCAACATCCAGCTCGGAGCGGCCTACCTCGGCCGGCTCCTGTCACGCTTCGGTGGAAATCCCGTCTATGCCCTGGCTGGCTACAACGCCGGCCCCTCGGCCGTCGACCGCTGGCGCTCGAGCCGCAGCGGACTCGAGCTGGACGCCTTCGTCGAGGAGATACCGCTGGCCGAGACGCGCGCCTACGTGAAGCGCGTGCTGCGCAGCTACAACACCTACCGGCTTCTGGATGGACAGCCGCTGCTCTCGACGGCGTCGCAGGGCCCGTCCACGGCCGTCGTGGAAGCGCGCGCCAACCCCCCCGCCGCTCGCTGAAGGGCACAAACCCCGCGCCAGGCCCAGCGGCGCTGCTGCGGGGCGCAAGGCTGGCGAGCCCGCCGTTGGCCGCGTAAGTTGCAAGACGAATGAGCATCGACTCCACGAGCGGCTCAAAGGCCAGCGCTGGACTGCGCGCACTTCCATCCGTGGATGCGGTGCTCCTGCGCCCGGAGGTCGCCTCGGCCCTGGACGTCTACCCCCGTCCTCGGGTGGTGGAGGCCGTGCGCCGCGCGCTGGCCGCGGCGCGACAGCGGGTGCAGCGGGGCGATGGCCGGCCCTTCGACGTGGCCGACGTGCAGCGGGAGCTCTCAGCGCTGGCCAAGCCACGGCTTCGACCGGTGCTCAATGCCACCGGCGTGGTGCTTCACACCAACCTCGGACGCGCGCCGCTGGCCGAGGAGGCCTGTGCCCAGGTGACGGCCGTGGCGCGGGGGTACTGCAACCTGGAATTCGACCTCGACCAGGGCGAGCGCGGCTCGCGGTTCGCGCCGGTGGTGGAGTCTCTCTGCAGACTCACCGGAGCCGAGGACGCGCTCGTCGTCAACAACTGCGCCGCGGCCACGCTGTTGGTGCTCACCGCGCTCGCCGAGGGCAGGGAAGTGGTGGTCTCCCGTGGCGAGCTGGTGGAGATTGGCGGCGGCTTCCGCATCCCGGATGTCATGCGCCAGTCGCATGCCACCCTCGTCGAAGTCGGCACCACCAACCGCACCCGGCGCTCGGACTACGAGCAGGCCCTGGGGGACAAGACGGCCCTGGTGGCCAAGGTGCACCGGTCGAATTTCGCGCTGGTGGGCTTCACCGAGGACGTCGGTGTCGCCGAGCTCGTCCCCTTGTGCGCCCCACGTGGGCTTCCACTCTTCGTCGATGCTGGCTCCGGGCACCTCGAGGCCCTCGAGGTGTCGGGCCTCGGCACGGAGCCCACCATGCGCGGGTACGTCGAGGCGGGCGCGGACCTCGTCGCTTTCTCGGGTGACAAGCTTTTGGGAGGCCCCCAGGCGGGCATCGTCGTCGGCCGTTCAGCCCTGGTGGCGCGACTTCGCAGCCACCCCCTCCACCGGGCGCTGCGGGTGGACAAGATGACGGTGGCCGCCCTCGAGGCCACCCTCGGCCTGTACCGGGACGGTCTCTCCGCGCGGATTCCGGCGCGCGCGCTCCTTCTTCAGTCCCCCTCGGCGCTGCGGCTTCGGGCCGAGCATCTGGAAAGGGAGCTTCTGCAGCATGGCCTTTCGGCCGATGTCATCCCGGTGGAGGGGCAGGCGGGCGGCGGCACGCTGCCCCTGTCGAAGTTTCCGTCCTCGGCCTGCGCGCTGAAGGGCGAGCCGGAGGCCTTGCTGGCGCGACTGCGGGAGGGAAACCCGCCGGTGGTGGGCCGGATTGAGGACGGGCGGCTGGTGCTGGACGTCCGCTGCATCTCGGACGATGACGTGGGGCCGCTCGCCAGTGCCGTGGCCTGGGCAGCGTCCGGAGCGCCCTAGAGAGTCCGCCATGCTCAACACCCACGCGCTCGTCCTCAACCGCTCCTTCCGCCCGGTGCACGTCACCTCGGTGCGCCGCGCCTTCACCCTGCTGTACCAGGGCGTGGCCAAGGCGCTGGACGACCAGTTTCAGCTGTATGACTTTGCCGACTGGTCCGCGCTCAGCGCCACCGGCCATGACAGTGTCTCCACCGTCCATCGGACGCTGCGCGTGCCGCGGGTGGTGGTGCTTCTGGCCTATGACCACCTCCCGAAGGGGCGCGTGCGCTTCAGCCGGATGAACATCTACGCGCGGGACCGCGACACCTGCCAGTACTGCGCCCGGACGCTTCCGCGCAGCGAGCTCAACCTCGACCACGTGGTGCCGCGCGCCCAGGGCGGCCGCACCAACTGGGAGAACGTGGTGTGCAGCTGCGTGCCCTGCAACCTCCGCAAGGGGGGCCACACCCCAGAGCAGGCCGGCATGGTGCTGCTCAGCCGGCCGGTCCGGCCGCGCTGGACGCCGCTCTTCCGGGGCGCGGTGCGGAGGGTGAGCTACCGCGAGTGGCAGCCCTTCCTCTCCTTCACCGATGCCAGCTACTGGAACGTCGAGTTGCGAGACGGGTGACTTCCTAGCGTCGGGTGGTCCGCCTCCTTTAGACTCCGCCGCTGACAACCGGTGAAACGCTTCGGGCTGAACAACGTCGTCGACCTGCGCGGGCGCAGCCCCCGGGCCAGCGAGCCCGAGGAGGCCGGCGCGCCCCAAGTCGCCCCAGCCTCCAGCCGGGCCCGGAGAATTGTGGCCTTCGGCGGCGGCAAGGGAGGCATCGGCAAGAGCCTGGTGGCAGCCAACGTGGGCATCGCGCTCGCTCAGCTGGGCCACTCCGTCCTGCTCGTCGACGCGGACTTGGGAGGCGCAAACCTCCACACCTGCCTCGGCGTCTCCCAGCCGGCGGCGACGCTCTCGGACTTCGTCCTGCGCGGCGTCCCGCTCGCGCAGCTCGCGGTCCCCACCGGCATTGAAGGCTTGAACCTCGTCTCCGGGGCGCTCGATGCCCTGGACGCCGCCAACCCGCGGGCCCAGGTGCGCGCCAAGCTTCTGGAGGAGCTCCAGACGCAGGACGTCGACTACCTCCTGCTCGACCTCGGTGCAGGGACGGGCGTGCACACCCTGGACTTCTTCCTCCTCGCCCACCACGGCGTCCTGGTGGTGCTTCCCGAGCCCACTTCGGTGGAGAACGCCTACCGCTTCCTCAAGGCGTCGCTGTTCCGTCGCCTCCAGCAGCTGGCGAAGGAGCTCGGTGTGGAGCGCCTGGCAGAGGGCGCCCTGGGCAGCCGCGACAGCGCGATGCGCACGCCGGCCGACGTCGTGGCCCACGTGCGCACCATGGACGCCACCGCGGCCGACGCCCTCTCCCTTGCGCTGCAGGCCTACCGGGTGAAGCTGGTCGTCAACCAGGTGCGAGCGCCGGCCGACGAGTCGGTGGGCCCGGCCGTGGCCTCGGCCTGGAAGAAATTCTTCGGGCTGGAGATGGACTACCTCGGGGGAATTCCCTACGACGACGCCGCCTGGCAGGCGGTCCGCAGGCGCCGCCCGCTCCTCGTCGAGACGCCCGATTCGGACGCCGCCCGCCAGCTGACGGTGGTGGCGTCGCGTCTGGCAGCGCTGGAAACGAATGGTTCGCCATGAAGTCCTTCCGCGAGCAGACGTACTACGAGCTGCTGGAGGTGCAGCGCGGAGCTCCGGCCGACGAGGTGCGCGCCGCCTTGCGCCGGGCGCTCGACGCCTACGCCCCGGATTCGGTGGCGCTCTACGCCCTGGTGGACGAGGACCAGGCCGAGGCCCTCCGCGGACGGCTCCAGGAGGCGGCTCGGGTGTTGCTCGACCCGGCGGCACGCGCCGGCTACGACAGAATGCTTGGCCCCGCACCGCAGCTTCCGGTGGATGGTCCACTGTGGGCCGAGGACGAGGAGACGGGCGTCTCGGAGGGGCCGTACTCGCGGACGGAGCCTCCGAGCCAGGAGCACCCGGTGACGACTTCGCCCGTCAACGGCGCACAGGCCTCCCTGAAATTCGAAGCGCGGCCGGCCCGCTGGCCCGTGCCCAGGCCCGGCGCCGGCGCACGGCCGCCGGGACTCCCCTCGCCGACGCAACGCACGTCGATGGCGGCGGAGGGCAGCGCCGAGCCCCGCATCCCGCCCCAGCCTGGGCCCGCGGCGGAGCCCGTCCGCGACGCTGCTCCAGCACCGGTGGCCGAGGAGCGCCCGCGAATGCCGGAGCTGCCTCCGGACGTGGAATTCAACGGCGAGCTACTCAGGCAGGTGCGCGAGGCGCGCGGGCTGACGCTGCAACAGGTGGCGGAGAGGACGCGCATTGGCCGGGCGCACCTGGAGCGGGTCGAGGCCGACCGCTACGCCGACTTGCCCCCCTCGGTGTACCTTCGGGGCATCCTGGTCAGCCTCGCGCGGGAGCTGAAGCTCGACGCGACCCGGGTGAGCAAGAGCTACCTTTCGTTGGCGGCACGCTCGGGGCAGCTGGAACCATGAGGTGGAGGTTTACCGATGACTGACGAGGAACGCACCAAGGCGCAACGACTTGCCCGGGCCATCGCTTCGGACATCTCGCTCTACAACGAGCAGAAAATCGTCAAGGGCATCGAGCAGGACAACCTCTTCGACGTCCTCAAAGGCGAGCTCGACGAGGGCCGGGACCTCTACCGAAGCCGGGTGAGCCAAGAGGTCTTCACCGGCACCAACTTCTTCGAGCGCGCGGTGGTGGACATCATCGTGCGGGGCAAGGCCCACGTGAAGTCGAAGATTTGGTAGGGGCGCCGGCTCTCAGTGATGTCAACCGGCGACCGGAATAGGATCCGAGTTGCACGAGAAATTTTGAACGAAGCTCGTCAGCTCGCATATCCACGGCCGCCCAAAGGGTCATGCGGGATCGGCCCTCGCAGTCCGGATGTGGTGCGCGCAGCACTCGAAAGGTGTGACGAGGCGGTGGTGCTCTGTCCCACTCTGGTTGACGCCTACGTAGAGCGGTCGAGCTTAAGGAACGAAGTTGGTGACGATGATGGGGCCAAAGCCGACGCGCTTCGCGCCCTTCAACCCCGACCCACTGACGTCCGCTCGTATCTGCGCATTTCGTTTCGCTTCGATTGGCCCGAACGTCGGCAGATCCTGCAGACCGCAATGCGTCGACTGCGAGGTTCTCCGTCGGATCGAGCTTTCCTCTGGCTGAACGTCGCGGATACGTATTGGTACGAAGGACGCTTCGAAGACCAGGTCCGAGAGTTGAGGAAGCTCCTTCGCTACCGCACGCGGATTCGGTATTTCCGGAGAATCGACCTGGACTACTCAACACTCGGTGCCGCACTTCAAGCGCTCGGTCGCTATGGCGAAGCCGAGGAAACCTATCGCGATGGCCTCAAATCGAGACATGGTCGCCGCCTCGCGCAAGACGTCGTCTTGGCGCGGGTCCGCAGGAACGATTTCCAAGGTGCCGAAGAGGCTCTCCAGAGACTTCGGCCAAAGCTGCCTCGAGGCCTAGCTGGCCTACTCCGCGCTGCCATCAGAGGCCTTCAGGGGAAGAGCGCTCGCAGTTCACCCAGAACCCTCGACAAAGCGACTCAACAAACACCGTTCGGCGGAGTCGGGCTGTTCGGGTTCTACGCAGCAGTCGTTCTCCTGCGAATGGGAAGAGAGGCCGAGGCGCGGCCCCTGTTACGTCGGTACATCGCTGACTCGGAAGGCAACCCCCGCGAGTGGGGAATCACGAATCGTTGGGAAATCGCAAAGGCCAAAGAACTTCTCGCCGCCCCCAATGCGGGTCAGAGGAGCAAGCCGCCGCCCTCTGGGTCCGCATCGGCGATGTCTCGATGGTAGCGAACTACGCTTCCAACACTCCCGGGCCTCATCGAGGGCGTGATGCCTAGGAAGCGGGAGGCGCATGGAAGCGATTCAGGCCTTCGGCCCACGCAGCGGAGCGCGCACCTCGCCGCCTCGTCGCGTGGCAGCCGTTTCGACCAGGCGCTCGTGGAGGCCTTCCCCGGGCTGAGCCGAGCGCGGCTGCAGTCCCTCATCCGTGCCGGCCGGGCCCTCGTCGACGGGAAGCCAGCCAAGAGCGCGGCCCGGGTGAAGGGCGGCGAGCGCGTGGAACTGGCGCTGCCCGCGCCAACCGCGGCGCGTCCCGAGGCCGAGGACCTCCCGCTGAGCATCCTCTTCCAGGACCGGGACTTCCTGGTGTTGGACAAGGCAGCGGGCATGGTGGTGCACCCAGCCGCCGGGCACTGGCGGGGGACGCTGGTGAATGCGCTCTTGCACCACGTCCGGGACTTGGGAGGCGTCGGTGGCACGCTGCGCCCGGGCCTGGTGCACCGCCTCGACAAGGACACCTCGGGGTGCCTGGTGGTGGCGAAGAATGACGCCGCGCTCGCCGGGCTGCAGTCTGCCTTCAAGACGCGCACCGTGGAGAAGACGTACCTGGCGCTCGTGCATGGACAGCCTCCCGACGAGGCTCGCATCGAGACGCCCTACGGGCGCCACCCGAGGCACCGGCAGCGTTTCACCGGGAAGGTGCGCAGCGGAAAGCCGGCGATCACCGTCTACCGGGTGAAGGAGCGACTGGAGGGCGCGGCGTTGGTGGAGGTGGACCTCCTCACCGGACGCACCCACCAAATCCGCGTCCACCTCGCCGAGTCCGGACACCCACTCCTCGGCGACGCCGTCTATGGGGGGACGCGCAAGGGCGAGGCGCGAATGAAGGTTGTCCAGGCGCGTCTGGGCCGTCAGGCCCTGCATGCCTGGCGCTTGGCGTTTCCGCACCCCCGGACGGGCAAGAGGCGCGCCTTCGAGGCGCCACTTCCAGCCGACTTCAAGAAGGCGCTCGAGTCGCTCCGCGCCAAGCGACGGCCCTAGACGCCGCCCATCGTCATTGGCCCTTGCTGGCGCCGGGAGAGGATTTTCACCGGCTGGATGGCCAGCACCTTCATGAAGACCTTGAGCAAGTCCGGGTCGAACTTGTGGCGCAGCTCGGACCACATCAGCATCAGCGCCACCTCCGGGCCGTAGGCCTCGCGGAAGGGGCGCTTGCTCGTCAGCGCATCGTAGCTGGCGCAGACGGCGATGACTTTCGCGTACAGGCCAAGCGAGGACTTGGGAATAATCATCTGGATGTTGCCGCGCGCATCGCGAACGGCCGTCCCGAAGTCGGTCTTGTATTCCAGGGTCGCGACCACCCGGTGCAGCGTGGTGCGGGAGAAGCCCTTCTCCATGAGAATCATCCGGACGCTCACCAGTGGAGCCCGGTTCACCAAGAGCCGCTCCTCCGCGTTCAGCCCGCCCTGCTTCTCCGACAGGCCCTCGGGGATGGTGGCCATGCCCGAGTCGTGGAAGAGGGCGATGAAGCCCAGGTCTCGAAGCTGTGACTTGGTCAGCCCCAGCTCGGCCCCGAAGATGATGGACAAGAGGCAGGTGTTGACCTGGTGGTAGACGAGGTAGTCGTCCTCCCGGCGCATGGTGGTCAGGCCGAGGAAGTGCACCGACTGCTCGAAGCAGATGTCGACGAAGTCCTGCACCAGCCGCACCGCGATGCGCGTGCTGAGAGGCTTCCCCTTCCGCACCGACTCCATGTACTTCCCGATGAAGAAGACGGAGCGGGCGTAGACGGTGATGGCGTACTTCTTCCGGTCGACCTTCTGGTCGTCCTCGAGCTTCTCCTTGTCCAGCTTCTCCTTCAGCTTCGACCAGCGGGAGATGCGGATGGCGAGCAGCCGCTTGCTTCCCAGGCCCTCCTCGTCGATGGGCTCGGCCGTCTCCTGGGCGAAAATCCAGACGAAATTCTTGAGCTCGGCCACCTGGACCGCGCGGGCAATCTCGAAGCCTCCGACGTCCTTGGCGCGAAGCTCGTCGAGGAGGTAGCGGATGTTGTCCACCGCGTTGAACTCGACCTTCACCAGCATGCTGTTGACGTAGAAGGAATTCTTGATGCCCATCAGCTCGAAGCGGCCCTCGCGCGAGACGATGGAGTTGAGCGCATCCTGAAGGGTCATCAGCGGCCGGTCGAACACCGCGTTGTCCGGGTCGTACATCTTCGCGCTGCGCACCAGCATGTAGAGCGTGGAGAGCACCGAGCGCGAAAGGCTTTGAAGCTTTTCGGAATGCTCCCGGCCGAAGTCGGTCAGGTTGTCCGTCTGCGGCTGCGAAATCTTGAGGTTCTCGGCCATGGTCGCCTCAGGCAGTCTTCGTCGGTGCGTCGCCGAAGAGGGCCTTCCGGGTCTCGGCCAGCGCGCGGCGCGAGGCGGTCAGCACCTCGGGGGGCTGGGTGCGGTCGTCCACCAGGAGCTGGAGCGCCTTGTAGGACTGGATGGACAGCACTCCGGCCAGCCCGGCGACGGCCAGCAGCTTCTCGTCGAGGACGCGCCGTCGGTTCCACATCCGCGACCGGGTGGCGAGCATCTGCTGCATGAGGGAGACGGCCGCGGGAATCCCGGTGCTCCCGAGCGCGGTGTAGAAGGAGGCCCGTTCCTCGGGCGTTCGCTTCCGGAACTCGCGCGCGCGGATGTGGAAGAGAATCTCGAGGTATGCCTGGTCACGGTCGTACTCCGGCAGGAGCCGGGCAGCGAGCATTCGCACCTGGACGTTCTCGTCCTTCAGCGCCAGGGCGATGAGCTTTCGGGACTCGTTGCTGCGTCCGCGGGCGATGATGTTCATCACCTCGAGCCGGACGGCCAGGTTCTTGTGGCGCAGGACGCGGGCGAAGAGCTTCAACCGGTCGGGCAGCTGCGCGCGTTCGAGGATGTAGACCATGTCCCGAACCGTCTGCGGACGCTCGGAGGAAAGCTTGTCCACCACTTCCGTCGACCGGGTCTTGGCAAACTCGGCCAGCACGTCGCAGAGGAGAACGCGGTGCTCGGGAACCTCCACCGTCTCCAGGGTGGTGAGGAGGCTCGGAATCACCGAGGGGTGAAGCGCGAGGAGGTACCGCGAGACGTCCTGGGGAGACTTGAGCCGGCCGGCGCGCAGCACGTCCCCGATGCGGGTCAGCCGTTGCTCCTCCCCCATCTTCGTCAGGAAGGTCTGCTTCAGCTCGCGCATCGCCGCCATGTTCGGCCGCTCCTCCATGGCCGTGAACTTGAGGACGATTTGGTTGATGGTGGCGAAGTCCTCCTGAAGGAGGAGGGCGTCGAGCAGCTGCAGGAACATCTCCTCCAGCAGCCCCGGGTCATCGACGCCGGTCTCCGCCACCTGGAAGATGCCGGCCACCAGCTTGGGAAAGAGGCGGCTGTTCTCCTCCTCGGCAATCTCCCGCTGCATCTTGGCCTTCAGGTCGTCGGTGGCCGTCTCGCCGACGACGACGGCTCCCCGGACCTGCTCCACACCCTCCAGCTTGAGGTCCAGGTCCGAGGCCGTCACCCGAGCGAAGCGCATGAAGTCGTCGGTGTGGCTGCGGAGCCGGAGGTAGAGGAAGTTGATGATTTTGTCGATTTCCACCTGAACGGCTTCGTCGTCGAAGCCCTCGATGTGGAAACCCTCCACCACCACGTACTCGAGGTGGTCGAGCGGAGCGCGCCACAGCTGAGCGACCGTGTCCTCGCCCTGCTTGTCGATGTCCGAGAGCGCCACCAGGGTGAAGGTGACCAGCTCGTCCAGGCGGAGCCCGGGCCGGAAGATGAATTGGCGAATGCCGTCCCGCCAGAACTTGAAGGGGAGGTTGGTCTCCTCGGGGAAGAGCTCGGTGTCGAGGAGGAGGAAGTTTTGCTGCTCCACCTTGAACGTCAGCGCACCGAAGGCGTCGGTGTAGCCTCGAACGGCTTCGTGCGACTTCTGTAGGTAGTCGCCGTAGCGGGCCTCGTTGTGGCGGTACATCCCAATCTGCTTGATGCCCTTGAGAAGGTGGAAGGCGAAGGCCTTGGCCAGCTCAAGCCGCTTGCGGTTGCCCTCGGCGACAAGCGGGTCCACGGGCGGCGCGGCCGGCTCCGCCGCCGGAGCCTGGGCTGGTGTCGCTTCGGACATCGAGAGCCGCAGTGTAGTCGGTCCCCGCCTGGGCTCCCAATCCGGGGAGGCCAAAGCGGCCCCTTTCGGGACGGGTGAAGAGCGCCCCCCTGGAGGAGAGGGCGCCTTAGAGGGCCCGGGGCCCGTGGAGGGCGGTGCGTGCCGCGTCCAGGAGTGCGCGCCGCTCGCCACGCTGCAGCGGACGGGTGCCAAAGCGCGCCTCGAGGTAGCGCGCGACGGCCCGGCGCACAGGTGTGGGGACGGCCTGGGGCGCGCGCGGAAGCTCCTCGAGCCACTGCCCGGGCGCCAGAAGTCCCGCCGCGGCGAGCAGCCGGTGGAGCGCGCCGCCAAGCCGGCCCGCCTCGTCCTCCCGCCGGCGCCAGAGAAACCAGAGGAGACCGGCGCCGAGAACCAGCGCCCCGAGTCCGGCCAGCGGGGCAGCCCTTGGGAGGTGGGCTTGTAGCCCCCGGCGCTGCGAGGCGCCCCCGCCCATGCCCCTGAGGAAGGTGACCTGGTCGGCGAAGGAGTAGTCGACGACGCCGCTCAGCCAGCGCACCTCGAGCGTCTCGTAGGCCCCGAGAAACCAGCTGAGAAGCGTGGTGCGGGCGGCGGAGCGGTTTTGCGGTGGCGTCGCGTCGAGGCGCAGCGTCCCGGCTGGGACGTCGGCCTCCACCCAGGCGTGGGCGTCACCGGCGCGGACGGCGTAGACGTTGGCGATGCGCTCGCCGCCGTAGAAGCCGGTGACGACGCGGCTCGGAATGCCCAGAGTCCGAAGCAGCACGGCCAGCGCGGTGGCAAAGTCCTCGCAGTGGCCGGCGCGTCGCTGGAAGAGAAAGTCGGCGAGCGGGTCGGCCACCGGGCCGGGCAGCTCCAGCGTGTAGCGGTAGCGCTGGAGGAGGCCTCGCTCGAGTCGCCGGGCCATCTGGGCAGGTTCGGTCGCGTTCCCGGCCAGCTCGTGGGCCAGCGCCGGGATGCGCGGGTCAAGGTGCGGCGGAAGCTCGAGGCGGCGGTCGCGCGTCGCGGCGTCCGGCTCGACGCGCGCCGGGATGGGCACGCTGTAGGCGTTGTAGCGGAAGCCGCTGGCCGAGCCGTCGAAGCGCACCGACTCGTCGCCCATCGGGAGGAGGGCCGTCCGGATGCTGTATGCAGGCAGGTAAGCGGTGGCCATGGAGAATTGGACGGGACGGTCGAGCGCCACGGCCGTCCGGCTGCCGTAGGCCGGCAAGAGCTCGATGGTTTGGGAGATGCCGCGGCTGGTGCGTGGGCCAACCGTGAGCCGCTGCAGCGGGCGCCCCGGATGGGCCTGCTCGCGCCATTCCACGCCGTCGAAGGTGTCGAAGCGGTACGCCACCCAGTAGCCATCCAGGCTGTCCACTCTGGGGTCGGGCTCCAGCTCGGCGCGGAAGACAATGCGGGGGTTGGACTTCAGCTCGCCGCTTCCCCCGAGGCGCAGGCGGTCTCCGAGGCCCGCCACCGGCCCGCCCAGGGACAGCGTGCTGCGGTGCGCCGCCAGGTTCCAGGAGAGCCGGGGAAAGGCGAAGAAGAAGAGCGCGCCTCCCACCACCGCCACCAGCACCAACGCCACCGCGGCTCGCAGCACCGGGCGCGCAGGCGGAGGGGCGCCCGCCGGTGCCGCGCGTTGCACCTCGCCGAGCGTCACCGCCAGGCTGGTGAGAATGGTGTAGGCGAAGAGACAGGGCAGAAAGGCGAGGTCCGCGGACAGCGCGGCGCCACCGCACAGCATGAGGAGTCCGGACAGAGCCACCTGCTGGTCGACGGCTGGGCCCGGCGCGGACAGCATCCGCTGGGCGGTGAGAAGGGCCGCGCAGGTGCAGGCTGCCACCACCAGGTCCATGTGGCCCGAGGCCACCATCGCCCAGAGGACGAGGATGCTGCCGAGGAGGAGGAGGGCGCTCTCGCGCACGTGGCCGGCGAAGGGCCGGAGGTCAAGGAGCGCCAAGCCCAGCGCCGCGATGAAGACGAGCGCCATCCACAGTGGCACCTGGCTGGAGAGCGTCATGGCCAGGAAGGCCGCGGCGGCACCCAAGTCCCGCAGCACGCCGCGCAGCCGGTCAGTCCCGCGAGCAGTCACGGAGGGTTCGCCTCCTCCAGCCCGGCGCGGGCCAAGACGCCCAGCAGGCGCCGCTCGTGCCTGGGGCCGTGGTCCGGCAAAAGCCTCTCCGGCGCCGCCTCCAGTCCCACCTCTGCGCCGAGGGCGAGGAGCGCCTTCACGCGGGCCGCGGCCTCCTCGCAGGCTCGCTCCAGGGGTGCTCCGAGCGCCGCGGTGTCCAGGTAAAGCACCACGGAGCGCGTCTCCTCGGCGTCACGCTCCACGCGCAAAAGCTGTCCCCGCTGGGCGCTCTTCAGCCAGTGGACGCGTCGTGCATCCTCGCCCTCGCGCAAGGGGCGCAGGCCCGCGGTGTCGCCGTCCCCTTCCCGTCGGTAGCGGCGCGCCGGCCGGTCGCCCCGTCCGGCCTCCGCGACCGCGTCGGCCTTGGGCGCCGGGATGCGGCGGGGAAAGACGAGCAGCTCCCCTGGAACCTCCAGGATGCGGCCCTTGCTGAAGAGGCCCAAGGGAAAGGTGGTGGTCACCCGGACGCCCTCGAGCGCGTAGGGCCCGCGCCTGGGGGCCAGAAGCTGGCACCGCACCACGACCTCCTCGGAGGGCCGCAGGAGCGCGAGCGTCGAGGAGCCGACCAACTCGGGGTGGCTTTCGGAAAAGGTGAGGGCGAAGGCCATTCCGCGCTGCCGGGAGACGGCCCACCGGTAGACGAAGGGCTCCCCGGCGTGCGGGGCCTCGGCGCCCAGGCGGCGGATGCGAAGGCCTCTCAGGGAGGCCTCGCTCAGAAGGCCGGAGGCGACGATGGTGGCCAGCTGTACCCCGAGCACGAGGTAGAGAAGGTTGTTTCCGGTGTTGAGCGCGCCAAGCCCCACGCCCAGCGTGAGCAGGAGGTACGTCTTCCCGGCCCGCGTCACCCTCAGCGTCCGGGGAGGGCGAAACCAACGCCGCCACCGGGCAAGCCGCTGGGCGAACTTCATCGCGGCGCGGGCGTGCGCCGGACGACTTCGGCGAGCAGCTCCGCGGCCTCTTCACGAGCGGCGGCCCCCTGGGCGCCGCTGCGGAGGGCCACCCGGTGGGCCAGTGCCGGCACGACGAGGGAGGCGATGTCATTCGGGGTGACGAAATCCCGCGCCTCCCAGAGGGCATGGGCCTTGGCCGCCGCCATCAACGAGAGGGCGGCCCGGGTGGAAGCACCGCGCTCCAGCTGGGGGTGCTGGCGGGTGGCGCCCACCAAGTCCACCGCATAGCGCGCGACCTTCAACTCGACGTGGACGTCCGCGGCGCGTGCCTGCAGCCGAAGCACATGCTCCGTGTCCAGCACCGGATGGACCGCGTCCAGCGGGTGGCGAAGCCCGCGCGAGACAAGCAACGCTGCCTCCACCTCTGGCGGTGGATGGCCAAGCATCAGCCGGAGGAGGAAGCGGTCCAGCTGGGCGTCCGGGAGCGGGTAGGTGCCGGAGAGGTCCAGCGGATTCTGGGTGGCCACCACCAGGAAGGGCTTCGGCAGGGCATGGGTGACCCCATCCACGGTGACGTGGCCGTGCCCCATGGCCTCGAGCAGCGCGGACTGGGTGCGTGGCGGAGCGCGGTTCAGCTCGTCGGCGAGAACCAGCGAACGGAAGAGGGGACCGGGGCGGAAATGGAAGCTGGTGCTGGCCGCCGAGAAGACCTGAATCCCGGTGACGTCGGCCGGCATGAGGTCGGCGGTGAATTGGATGCGGGCGAAGCTCAGGCCCAGGGCCCTGGCGAGCGCGTCGGCCAGCGTCGTCTTTCCGACCCCCGGAATGTCCTCCAGGAGGAGGTGTCCGCCAGCCACCAGGCAGGTGAGGGCGAGCTCAATCTGCGGCCGCTTGCCGGCCACGACCTCGGAGAGCGCGTCGGCGACGCGAACCAGCGCCGACTGGGCCGCGGTGGTGGCGAGCGGCGTGGGGAGGGGAACGACGGGAGAGTTCACGGAAGCGCAGCTACATTAGCAACGTTGCCTGGCGGTTCCGCTCGCTCCTGGTGGTGTCCTTTCCCACCGGGGCGGGATGCAGGTGTCGTTGTACCTGCGCCGTTGAGCGCCCCGGCCTCGCAGGAGGAGGCCGCCGGCGGGCCAGGGCCTTGATTTATGGACGTCCCCTGTCATATTGCGCCGCTTTCCGCGGGCCCCCCCCAGGGGGCCTCGGCTTCTCAGGACGCAGGCCACAAGAGACGAGGGATGACGGTCGTGAAGGGACTCATCGGCAAAAAAGTGGGAATGACCCAGGTCTTCACCGAGGACGGCTCGATGGTCCCGGTGACGGTCATCGACACGACCTCCTGCACCGTCGTGGACAAGCGTACCCCGGAGCGAGACCACTACTCGGCCGTCACCTTGGGCTTTGGCGAGGTGAAGGAGAAGCGTCTCAGCCGGGCCGAGCTCGGCACCTTCCAGAAGGCGAAAATCGCGCCGCGGCGGCACCTGAAGGAATTCCGCCTGACTCCCGAGGAGGCAGCTGCCTTCGTCATCGGGGAGCCGGTCAAGGTCGACCTCTTCACCAAGGGTGAGCTGGTGGACGTCACCGGCATCACCAAGGGACGCGGCTTCCAGGGCGTGATGAAGCGGTGGAATTTCCGCGGGTACGGCCAGACGCACGGTACCCACGAGTACCGCCGTCACCCGGGTGCCATCGGGCAACGCAAGACGCCGGGCCGGGTGTACCCGAACAAGAAGATGCCGGGCCACTACGGCACCGAGCAGGTCACCACGCAGAACCTCACCGTGGTGGAGGTCGACGTGGAGAAGGGGCTGCTCCTGGTGAAGGGCGCCGTCCCGGGCCATGGCGACGGCCTCGTCTTCATCCACCCAGCCATCAAGGTGGCGACGCGCGCCGCGCACGTCAAGGCACGCGGCAAGAAGTAGCTGCCCCCGGGGCCGTCCCTGCAGTCACCCGCGGGCCCCCCTAGGGCCTAGGCATCAAGCAGACGCGGCGTCGCGCTTGCGCTCGCGGTCCGCCCGGTACCGTTCGCCGGTCGTCAGCTGTCGCTTGCGCAACCGGACGGACTTGGGCGTCACCTCGACGAGCTCGTCCGGCCCAATCCATTCCAGGGACTTCTCCAGCGTCATGTCCCGGGGTGGCGTGAGGATGACGTTCTCGTCTCGTCCCGCGGCGCGGACATTCGTCAGCTTCTTCTCGCGGCAGGCATTGACGTTGAGGTCCGAGGGGTGGGCGTGCTCGCCGATAATCATTCCCTGGTACACCGGCACGCCCGGGCCCACGAAGAGCGCGCCGCGCTCCTGGATGGAGAAGAGCGCGTAGGGGACGGTGTCCCCGGCGCGGTCGGAGACGATGGCTCCGTTGCTGCGCTTGGGGATGTGCCCGAACCAGGGCTCGTAGCCGTCGAACTGGCTGGAGAGAATGCCCTCACCCCGGGTGATGGTGAGGAACTCGCTCCGGAAGCCGACCAGCCCCCGGGCCGGAATCCGGAACACCAGCCGGGTGCGGCCGGAACCGAGCGGGGTCATGTCCATCATCCGCCCCTTGCGAGGGCCAAGCCGTTCGGTGACGACGCCCACCGCGGTCTCCGGGACGTCGCAGAACATCAATTCCATCGGCTCGTGCACCTGGCCGTCGACTTCGCGCACCAGGGGCTCGGGGTTACTGGCGGTGAGCTCGTACCCATCGCGCCGCATGTTCTCGATGATGACCGCGAGCTGGAGCTCGCCCCGGCCCACCACCCGGAAGGCATCGGGGGCATCCGTGTCCTCGACCCGGATGGAGACGTTCCGGTAGGCCTCGCGATAGAGGCGCTCGCGCAGGTTTCGCGAGGTGACGT